>Ga0315278_10000012_pt1 | contig 222794 bp, 145 predicted proteins | sample YL17G06_0_MG_FD_203880 | JGI IMG/M metagenome (GOLD analysis project Ga0315278, IMG submission 203880) | Sediment microbial communities from Yellowstone Lake, YNP, Wyoming, USA - YL17G06_0 | ecosystem: Environmental > Aquatic > Freshwater > Lake > Sediment | place: USA: Wyoming | collected... | reverse complement strand
AGTCCAGAAACCTTTTCTCGAAAAGGTTTCTGGTCGTCGAAGACAATCAATAATACGCAGCCAAACCCGGTTTGAGTCGTTCGAAGTCCAATATTTCATTCCAATAAGCATCCATGGACGCCGGCGCCGGGGTTTTACCGGTGGTCATAATTTTTCCAAAGAACCAGGCGTCTTCCCGGTCCAGTTCTTTGCCGGTAAACACCGGCCTCCGTTCGATGAAAACGGCCTTGTTGTCGTTTAAGCGGATCTCCCGGAACTCATGATGGTAAGAAATGAATGGACAGACCCGGGTTTCGTGGTAAACCACGGTAAGCGAAAATTTATTAAAATCGATGTATTTCCAGAGCGATTGAGAAAAAGAAAGCCGCGTACCTTCCCCGGACCATAACCGTTCATCTTCGCCATTTTTCTTGAAAATCTCCACTTGCTGTTCAATATGGTCGGGGCTGCCTTTAATAATAAGCGTCCTGATATAGCCGGCCGCGGTGATATCTTCGTAGGGTTTTCTAATCAATGCCGCATGACGCTTCCGGGCGGCCATTTTTTGGAATCTCTCTTTATAGACAAACGAACAGTAATTAATGGGCAGGTCCACATCATGTTCCACGGCAAATTTTATCGCTTTCAAGGCCGTCAACTCCGACTCCAGGACCGTCACTTTCGGACCATGTAAAAACGTATAGTTTTTTTTGGCAACCCGGGGGTAATTGTAGGGGGTGAGGCGCAGTTGATGGAGGTTTAAAAAATCGACGCCGATTTCCTTCATCCGGGGAATGGCATCCTTCAATAAATGAAATTCATCGGGGATCGCCGGGATTTCCACCGTCACCTTTTCGATGATACGGGCGGCCAATTTCACATTTTCCAATCGATAATCGACGGCGCCGATATCGAAACGGATTTCGTCAAGCCCGGCGTCTCTCAACTGCTTGAGTTTTTCCTCGGTGACCAGCATCCCGTTAGTATAGAGCCAGAGATAAATACCACCGGCGAATTTTTTTTTGATTTTCGCTGCAAAGTTTAATGATTTTTCAAAAGTCAGGAACGGCTCCCCGCCGCTGATACTGACCCCGGTGAAACCGAATTTGGCAATGTAATCGATGTAATCCTCGACATTGGGAAACGGGACCGTGTTGGTCATGGGGTCGTCCGTTTCCGTTTGTTCGGAGGGGCAGTAGAAACACCGGCCGTTGCAGGTCCCGTTGATAAATAAACAGGACCATGATCCCTCGATACAAATCCGGCAGCCGGGCGATAATTTTCGACAATCCAGCTTGGCGCCATTGCAGCAGGATTTCACATCCAGGGCAAACAAATGTTCCAGCAGTTCATTTCTTTCCGAGGAGGCATTCTCTGCTTCTTGCGCTGTCGGCCACCTCAGGGCGTCGTGTTTTTCGCCGTATTCAAGTTTATTACCTTCGATTATCCTGTCTTTTTCAATCCCGGATATTCCATTCATGTGTTGCATTATCGTATCCTTGTCGGAGCAGGTAAAGAAAATCAAGATTATTTATACACCAAATAAGATTTTTTTTAAAGGGGGAAAGCAAAAATTTATTATATTGCTTTTTACGGGGTTTTGTTATAAACTCCCCGAATGGCCATTGAACAAGGAAAATGTCAAAAAAGGATCAAGTCGCCCAAAAATCGCATGGATGAAGAAGTGGTGAAACGTGGCCTGGCGCTTTCCCTTGAAAAAGCAAGGGCTTTTATTATGGCCGGGGAAATCCTGGTCAACGGCCAGGTGGTCTATAAAGCCGATGCGATTGTGACGCCCGACCGGTTGGTGGAAATCAAAGAAAAATCCCCCTATGCTTCCCGCGGGGCCGCTAAAATCGAAAAACCTTTCACGGAATTTGCCATCGCTGTCAAAGGGATGAAAGTCGTGGATATCGGCATCTCCACCGGCGGTTTTAGCGATTATATGCTGCAAAACGGGGCGGGGGCGGCGGTAGGGGTGGATGTTAACATCCGCCAGGTGGACGACCGTTTGAAACGAGAGCCGCGGCTGATATTGCTTAAAAAAAACGCCCGCCTCCTGGAACCCGGGGACATCCCTTTCGAACCGGATTTGATTACCATGGACGTCTCGTTTATTTCAGTAACCAAAATACTCCCGGCCCTGTCGGCGTTTAAAAAGGCCCGGGTATTGACGCTTATTAAGCCCCAGTTCGAAGCGCGCCGGGAAGACGTGGAAAAAGGCGGCGTCATCCGGGAAAAAGAAAAACGCATTGAAATTCTACTGGGACTTAAAAAAAAAATCCAGCAGTTAAATTACGCCGTTACCGGCTTCACTGCTGCCGGGGTTAAGGGTAGAAAAGGCAACCGCGAATATTTTTTTCTCCTGGAGTATGGCAAAAAGGACTCCATTAGTGATACAATTATAAGCCATGCAATCGATATATAATAAAGCCGGTATCGTGGTCAAGCCCCACAGCGAAGTGGTATCCTACCTGGAATCGGCCATCAAGATTCTAAAACGATTCAACGTCGAAGTGGTGCTGGAAAAAATCGCCGCGGATTTAATCGGGATGAGCAGCGATGTTTCACGGGACGAGATCGCTGCGCGGGTGGATATCATCATATTGATCGGCGGGGACGGCACATTGTTATCCGTTGCCACCAGGGCCGTGGAAGCCCAGATCCCGGTGGGCGGATTCAACCTGGGGACCCTCGGGTTCCTGACCGAATTAAGCAAAGATTTACTGGAAGAGAAATTGAGCGAAATTTTTTACGGTAAGGCCTTTATTTCCGAGAGAAAGCTGCTGGAAATAAATTTCAAAGGAGAAAAATGGATTGCCCTGAATGACGTGGTGGCCAATAGGGGCAACATTTCCAGGGTCAGCAAACTCCTGCTGGAGATCGACCGGGAGCGGGTGGTGGAATTCAGCGGCGATGGGCTTATTATCGCCACGCCCACCGGTTCCACCGCATATTCCCTTGCCTCCGGGGGCCCCATCGTGTCGCCCCGGGTGAACGGGTTTATCGTTACCCCCATATGCCCCCATTCATTAACTTTCCGACCCCTGGTGGTGCCGGATACTTCAAGGATCAGGGTGACGTCCATGTCTGAAAATAACCGGGTTTTTTTTACGGTAGACGGCCAGAAAGTACTTCCCATGGACACAGGAGATACGTTCGATGTCGGCCTTTACGATAAAAAGCTGAAGATGATCGCGGCTAAAGAGATGAATTATTTTCGACTCTTGAATGAAAAATTGAACTGGGGCATATAGGGAGGTCGCCATGAGAAGAAGGCTAATAATTTCAGTGTGTGCAATTTTTTTAGTATGGTGGTGGGTATTGCCTGTAGATTTATTTTCCGCCGGCGCCGGCAGCAGCAGCAGCGATTTCAACAGGGGGATCGCGTACCTGCTGATTAAAGACACGACGGTGGCAAAAAAATATTTTAAATCGTACTTTATGCGGTATCCCAATCCCAACCTTGAAAACGGGTTTAGGCTGTTGACAGAGGAAAGATACCGGGACGCCACACAGCAGTTTAGCTATTTCCTTGAAATCAGTCCCCGTTCCACCCTTGCGCTGGTAGGCATTGCGTTGTCCACTTCCACCATGGCGGTATCCAACGCCGAGGAGCTGCTGAAACGGGCCCTTCGGCTGGACCCCAAGGATTCGGTCATCTATCTTTGCCTGGGCATGGAATATGTCAAAGAAAAAAATTATCCCCTGGCAGAACAGAATCTTAAGCGGGCGTTGGCGCTGGCTAATGCGCCGGAATACAAAATCCTGCTGGGGCGATTGTACCTTGATATGAATAAACCGGATGACGCCCTGGCCCTGGTGAAGAGTGAAGCGGACCGTGCGCCGGATAATTTTCATTTTAATTTCCTGGCCGCCCAGGCCTGCTTTAAATCCAATCGGTTGAGCGAATTGGGGCGCTACAGCCAGGTCGCCCTCGACGCCCAACCCGGCAACAATGACGTGCGGTTATTGATGGCAAACTATTATTTAAGCCGGGATGACGCCCATAAGGCCAATCTTATTCTTAAAGGCATGAAATTCGAGGATTACAATGAAGATTATATGAAGTCTTACGGCCATGCGCTGGTCTTGTTGAAGGAAAAAAAAGCCAGGGATTATTTGTATGAAGTTTTTGCCAGGAAAAAATGGGATGGCGATATCAACCGTTTATTGGGGCTTTACCATTTGTGGATGGGAGATAAGGGCGTTGTTCAACACTGGATTTACAGGGCCATATTGAGCGGCGCGGAAATCAGCCGGTTAAAGGAGGTATTTCCCAGCGAATATAAGTATCCCGAATATAAATTTCTACCTTTTTTCGACGTCAAACAGGTGGTCTGGATCGCCGATGATACCATCCTGGCAGCGGCTTCCCGGGAAAGCGGAGAATCGGAAAAAATCTTCCTTATCGACCTGCAAAAGATGCAGGTGGTTCAAGCCATGTCCTTTAACGGGAAATTGCAGGAAATTTTTGTTTCCGCGAACCGTGAGAACATGGCGCTTTGCGCGGCCGCCAAAGACAACGCGGGGGTGTATCTATACGCTTTGAGTGTAATGGGCCGCAATATCCGGCTGCAGCCCATTTGGGACAAACCCCTGGCTATGTTATCGGCGTTGGTGGGGTTTGACCGCACCGGGACGCAGGCTTATATCACCGACCGTAAGATCGAGTCCCTGGCTTTTGAGTCGCCCTTTTCACAGGTTGGCCAATACGGCAAAAAGAAACCTGTTTACCCTGTCTATCCTTTTTCTATATACAAATACAATTTTGTCGCACGGAAATTGGTCAGGTTGACGGAAGTGGGACCGGTTGAAACCGCCCCGCCCATCGATGCATTGAAAAAATATGCCCTGGTGGCCAATGCCGTTAGTACCAATTCGGAAGTGCAGGCGCTGGTGGAAAAGGGCCAGCAATTGGACCTTACTTCTTCGGAAGTGGCGAAGATCTATTTCCCGCAAACCATGCGAACCACGGAAACCCCGGGGACGTTGACCCAGTTTATTATTTATATTTCCGATTTAAAGAATGCCTTCCATGGGGTGGTCTGGGATCAATCCGATAACCGGGCAACGCCGGTGGATGAAACGGTGTTCCTGGGGAAGGATAACTATGCGGAATTGGATATCCTGGATTTCGATCCCGGGAAAAAGGAAATCCTGGTACTGGCGAAAAATGAAAAGGATTTGATACTGTATAATTATGGGAGTCAATCATCTATCCGGTTGGCAAAGGGGGCGTTTAATGTTCATTATAACCGGGCCGACAGGGTAGTATATGTGTTGAGTGAGCGGGGTGATAAAGTGCTTTTTACCGGGAGTGGGCTGCTGGTGGTTTCATTAAGCCCCTATGTTGAAAAAAGCGTGACTACCAAAAAAAACCTGGTGGATATTATTTCTTGTGGGAATAATTCCGAGGTTTACTTTTCTACCGGCGACGGCGAAATCGTTAAAATGGATGAAGAATATAATTTCAATTACGTCGGTCCCGACATGGACGGTTGCGTCTACGCGGCGTCGCCGTCGGCAAAGAGAACCGCGGCATTTATCAACGGCAAGTTGTGGTTAATCGAATAAAAAGGCCGCATGGCGCATGGGCATTGAAAAAGAATTCAACAAGGTAAAATTATTTTCAGGGGTTATCTATGGCAGCGACCGGGTTTATAATGAGGCAAAGAAAAAATTAGAGGAGTTATTTTCGCCGGTGGATTTGGAAGTTGGGCCCTTTGATTTCGATTTTACCGCTTACTATAACCGGGAGATGGGGTCGCCGTTGTTTCGGCGGTTTATTTCTTTTGAAAAGTTGATTTCCCCTGAAGAGCTGCCGGATATCAAAATCCTTACGGATACGATGGAGATGGAAACCGCGATTAATGGGAACCGGATCATCAATCTTGATCCCGGGTACTTATCCGAGGCCAATGTGATCATTGCCACCACCAAGAATTATTATCAGCGGGTGCCGTTGAGTAAAGGTATTTACGCCCACATCGAGTACGTGATCAAGAAGAAAAAATTGTGGACATTGGAATGGACCTACCCCGATTTCAGGACCCCCCAGTACATGGATTTTTTCGAGCGGTTGAATCTATTATTTAAGCAAGCAGGGCGTAAGGCATAGGGCATGATGCTCCTGTGCTCGTTCGTTATTGGTGTTGAAAAAAAACTGGAATCGAGATATAATAATGCAGGAGGTAAAAAAGGATGCAAGTGGTTAGAGCTTTATTTGATGGGCATGACATCAAACCGATTGAGACTATTAGAACAAAAAACAGAGCTGAAGTTCTTGTAATTTTCCCGGATCCGACAGAAGAAATTTTGCCGGCGGAAGCGAGAAGATTATTAAGGGGTTCCGGGAGAGGGGAAAAACTCACCGAAAAGTTGCTCAAATCAAGAGCGGATGACATTAAATATGATACAAGATAAAGAAGTGTATATACTTGATACATCTGCCCTTTTAACATATATTGAGGATGAAGAAGGCGCTTCCGATGTTGAGAATTTTTTAATCAAGGCAGAAATGGGAGAGGTGGAGATATATATTTCTTTTATCAGTCTCACGGAAATTTTTTATATTTCAATCCAGGAGAAAGGTGAAATTGAGGCATTACGGAGGATAGGATTAATTCAATCGCTTATGGTTCAAATTGTGGAATCTTATAAAGATTTAAACATGATGGCCGGTCGATTAAAAGCAGTCAATCGTATTTCATTAGCCGACTCATTTATAGCTGCATTGTGCCGGGAGTATGGCGGCATTCTTGTTCATAAGGACCCTGAATTTGAAAAGATGTCACCTTCCCTGGAAGCGTATCAACTGCCATATAAATAGATTCTCTTTAGACCATAAAATGACCTTACCCGGAGAATGAAGAAATACAAGATAATGCTCAAACATTTTGTGACATCCTGGCCTGTCCCCTTCCGTCCCAATGGCTTTCTTTTTAAAAGAATGGTAAAATAATGGCCGTCACGACGGAGGTAAATAATGATCAGGAAATTATGGCTCATCGTTTTTGTTTTAAGCGTCGCTTTCCAGGTTTCACCGGGTTACGCGGAAGAAAAATACCTGCAGCACGAACTAACAGTGGATATCAAACCGGATGAACAATTTATCCACGTTCGCGATATCATTCGCTTTCCCACTAACCCCTTCCCCCAGGGAAATGAAGAAATCCAATTCTTACTCCACGGTAACCTGAATATCGTCTACCACTCGAAACATATCGGCATCAAAAAAGAAAGCGGGGAACCGGAACCCTCTTTCTTCGGTATTAATACCCCGGGGTTTTCATTCGATGCCAAGGCCCCCGCCCCCTTGAACCGCTACTCCATCCGCCTGTTGAGGAAATTAACCCCCCAGAAACCCAATGAACCTAAGAGAGACTTTATCATAACATTGGAATATGAGGGCATTATCTATCATCCCGTCGAAAGTACCGGCAGCTCATACGCCCGCGGGTTCGGCGAAACCCCGGGTATTATCTCCGGGCAGGGGGTCTACCTGTCCGGCGCTTCATATTGGGTCCCCTGGTTCAACGACCGCCCGGTGGCTTTCAGGATGGATACCCGGATACCTGGGAACTGGCAAACGGTCTCCCAGGGTCGCCGATTCTTTCATACGGATAGCTCCGGGTCGCTGACCCGCTGGGAATCGCCGGAACCCATGGATGAAATCTACCTGGTGGCGGCCAGGTTCAAGGAATACGACCTTAAAGTAGGAAAAATCGATGTGATGGCGTTCCTCCGTACGGAAGGCGAAGACGAGGGCCTGGCCGATAAATACCTGGAAACCACGGGCCAATACCTGGAAATGTACGAGCGCTTGATCGGCCCCTATCCCTATACGAAGTTCGCATTGGTTGAGAACTTCTGGGAAACCGGTTTCGGTATGCCCTCGTTTACCTTGCTGGGGCCGCAGGTGATTCGCTTTCCCTTTATCCTGCATTCTTCTTACCCCCATGAGCTGCTGCACAACTGGTGGGGCAACGGCGTATTGGTGGATTATAACTCCGGCAACTGGTGCGAAGGTTTAACCGTCTACCTGGCCGACCACCTGATTAAAGAACAGCGGGGCCAGGGTGAAGAATACCGCAAAACCACCCTGCAAGACTACACCCATTACGTTGCGGGGAAAAAGGAAGAATTTCCTTTGACCCGATTCAAGGCCCGCTATGACTCGCTTTCCTCCTCCATCGGCTACGGCAAATCCATGATGCTTTTTCACATGCTGCGCCGCTGGGTAGGCGATGCGTTGTTTAAGAAAGCCATCCAACGTTTTTATTTGGAAAATAAATTCAAACGGGCCACGTTTAATGATATTAAAAAATCGTTTGAAACCACCGCGGGTAAGAATTTCGATTTTGAGACATTCTTCCGGCAGTGGACCACCCGGACCGGGGCGCCGGAAATCCGCATCTCGGATGCCACCGTGACGCCGAAAGAAAATTCCTATCTCTTGCGTTTTGTGTTGGAGCAGGTTCAGCAGCCGCAAGAAGAGCCGTATGTTTTAAATGTACCGGCGCTGTTTTACCTGGAAGGAGAAAAAGCGGCGGTAGTCAAAATATTGGAAACGAATGAAAGACGCCGGACCTTCGAGTTTTCTTTCGACCGGCGGCCGCTGGGCGTCGATGTGGACCCGCAATTCGATGTGTTCCGCAAGCTGCATGAAACTGAAATTCCCGCCGTCCTGTCCAATGCTTTTGGCGCGGAAGCCGCGCTGATCCTGCTGCCGTCGCGGGCCCCCCTGGAGTTTCTTAATGGTTACCGGGAACTGGCGGAAACCTGGGCCAGGGAAAACGTAAACACGGGTGAAGCTAGCGGCGGCGGAGGCGGCGGCGGCAAAATCGAAATCAAACTGGACAGCGAAACGCCGGCGCTGCCGGACAATAAGGCGGTCTGGCTCCTGGGCCGGGAGAATCTCCACGGCGGGACCATTCAAAAAGGTATTTCCGCTTACAACGCTGAGCTTAATAAAGATTTTATGATTATCGACCGCAAGAAACTTCTTTTTAATGCCAATAGTATTATCGCGGCGGTGAAGAACCCGCAAAACCCGTCCCTGGTGGTGGTTTTACTTGCCGCGGACCGGCCGGCCGCTTTGCCGGGCCTGGGGCGCAAGCTGCCCCATTATGGTAAATACAGTTACCTGGCTTTTGAAGGGGATGAACCCGTCAATAGTATGAAAGGGGAGTGGCCGGCGCTGAATTCGCCGCTGTCGGTCAGCCTGGACCCGGTTTACTCTTTAAGCGATCTGAAGCAAACGCCGGCGCAGCGGGAACCGTTGGACCGGCTGGCGCCGCTTTTTTCCGCGCAGCGCATGATGGATTATACCCGGTTCCTGGCTTCAGCGGAACTGCAAGGCCGGGGGTTGGGTTCCCCGGGCCTGGAGAAAGCAGGGCAATATATTGCCGATATATTTCGAAATGCCGGCCTGGAACCGGCCGGCGAGAACGGGACTTATTTTCAAACCTGGGAAGCGCCAGTGGGTCCTGGGCAGGAACGGGCAATGCTGCGCAATGTGTTGGGGATGATCCGGGGCAAGACCCCGGGGCTGCAGGAACAGGCCGTGGTTCTCTGCGCGCATTACGATCACCTGGGAAACTCTTATCCCGGCGCGGACGATAACGCCTCCGGTGTGGCCGTGATGCTGGAACTGGCCCAGGCATTGGGCAAGAATTTGAAACCGGAACGGTCGCTTCTTTTTATCGGGTTTACGGGTGAGGAGAGTGGGTTGTTGGGCTCGGCTTATTTTGTAGAGCAATTGAGAAACGGGAGCTTGCCGCTTTTTAAAACGGTGTCGGCGGCGGTTAACCTGGATACGGTGGGCCGGTTGAAAGAGGGGGATAAATTGATGGTGATAGGGGGTTCGTCGGCGCGGGAGTGGAAATTTATTTTTATGGGGATCGGTTACACGGTAGGGATCGAGGCGCAATTGCTTACGCAGGAATTGGATGCCGGCGACCAGGTGAGTTTTATAAAAGCGGGAATTCCCGGGGTGCAATTGTTTTCAGGGCCGCACCCGGATTATCATAAGCCCACGGACATGGTGGACAAGATCGTACCCGGTGGGTTGGTAAAAGTTGCTTCGGCGACGAGGGAAGCGATTGTATACCTGGCGGATCGAAAGGAGCCGTTGACATTCGAAGGGGTAGTTGCATCGTCGTCGTCGGCGGCGACCGTGGCGCCGGGTGCGCCGGGTGCGCCGGATGCGCCGGTTTCTACCGGTAATCGGCGGGTAGGGACCGGGATGATGCCGGATTTTACTTTTTCCGGGAAAGGGGTGAGAGTAGGTATGGTTTCCCCGGGTTCCCCGGCGGAGAGGGCTGGTATTCAAAAGGATGATATTATTATAAAAATAGGCAAGATCGAGGTAGCGAATTTGAAAGAGTATTCTCTTTTCCTATCGGGGTTTAAGCCTGGGGATGCGGTTACGATGGTATATGTGAGGGGCGAAAAAGAGTATTCGACGAAGGTGACATTAATCGAGCGGTAATCAAAAGTTTTGGGAGGTCCAGGAACCCTTTTTCAAAAGGGTTCCTGGTCGCCGAAGGCATCAAACGTTTTCCATTATTTTCAGGATTTCCGTTTTTTTCTCAGGGGAGTCGATTTTATCCATCAGGGGGGTGAGGGCGTTTTTATCGATGCCGTAGGTTTTGAGGATATTTTCAGTGTTTTCCTTGACCGTTTCCAGTGGGGTTTGGAGGATAGTAAACAAGATTAAAAGGTCGCCGGGGTAGGGGAATTGGTAATAGGGGCGGATTTTTAATGAGGCTTTGCAATAGTCGATGGCTTCGTTGTAGAGGGTTGTTTGTTTATGGTCGAAGATCAGTTGGGCCATGTTGTTCAAGGCGATGGCTTTTTGTCCGGGGTCTTTATTGGCGGCGGTTTCCAGGGCTTTTTTGTATAATTCCAGGGCCTGTGGGAAATCCGTGGTTTTGAAACAGTTGGCTTTGATGTTGTAAAAATCGAAGGTGGGGGTTTTGATGTTTTCCAGTATTTTTAGGGCCGTGGGTGCAGCGTTGTTGTATTCGAACAGCCGGGCATAGTAGATAATAACGGAGTCTTTCTGGCCGGCGATGGTTTCGATGTGGGGGAAGATGTATTCGAGACCCGCGGCGTCGGCCCGGCACGCTTCGCTGATGAAGCGGTTCAAAAGTAGGTCTTTGAAAATCTCCGCCGGGGTAAAGGAGGCGAAGAGGTCTTCCAGGGTTTGCCCGGGATTTTGTTTGATTTTTTTGATCAATTGGTCGGTAGTGATTTTATTAGGCAGGAGGCCCTGGGATTTCATACGTTTCAAAATATCGATGATGTCTTTAGGGGTGTCTGCCTTGCCGAACAATGAGGAAAAGGCGATGACATCGGGCTTTATGTCGTGCTCCGCCATTTTTTCTAAGAAAGTGACCGCTTCTTTAAAGGTATCTGCTTTATTGATCATGGTGGTAAAGGTGACGACATCGGCTTTCAAATCGTGCTCTTTCATTTTATCCAGGTAGATGACGGCGTCATTAAAGGAGGTGGTTTTGTGGATGATGGAATTGAAGGTGATTTCATTGGGTTTTACATCGATCTCCTTCATTTTATCCAGGAATACGACGGCGTCGTTAAAGGTTTCGGCTTTGTTAATGAGCGAAGTGAAAGTGACTTCATTAGGCTGAATATTGTTTTCTTTCATTTTATCCAGGAAAGAGAGCGCGTCTTTGAAGGTTTCGGCTTTGTGAATGAGCGACGTGAAAGTGACTACATCGGGCTGAATATTGTTTTCTTTCATTTTATCCAGGAAAGAGAGCGCGTCTTTGAAGGTTTCCGCTTTGTGAATGAGCGACGTGAAGGCGACGACATCCGGCTGAATATTGTTTTCTTTCATTTTATCCAGGAAAGAGAGAGCGTCGTTAAAGGTTTCGGCTTTGTTAATGAGCGACGTGAAAGTGACTACATCGGGCTGAATATTGTTTTCTTTCATTTTATCCAGGAAAGAGAGAGCGTCGTTAAAGGTTTCGGCTTTGTGAATGAGTGAATTGAAGGTGACCTCATTGGGCTTAATGCCCAACGCTTTGAGTTTGAGCAGGATATTATAGGCTTCCTCCGCTGAACGCGCCAGGTTGATCAGCCTGGTAAACCCGAAAACAGAGGTCAGGAAACCATGCCGCTGCAGGTCTTCGCCTCTGTAAACGCCTTGCAGGATGCCGAAAATGCGGTTCAACGGCAGCCTGTTTTCCACCACCCGTTCCAGGTAAACTTCTTCCACCTGGATAAAGGGTTCATCCAGCCGGATGAAATTCAGTTCATAGTCTGAATCGCTCAACACCGCAAAGGCATCGTTCCATTCCACGGTTGAGAATTCTTCCTTGGATTTGGGGGAAGCGAATCGGTCCAATTGCTGCTGCCAGGCGTTGGCTGCTTTGTGGTCTTCTTTCCTGTCGCCGGTTTTTTCGGCCTTGTCTTTGCTTTTCGGCCTGGACCGTTTGCCCAGCAGGGACCGTTCGCAAAAATCCTTTATCTTTTCCATACTAAAGGTGGCCTTTCCCTCGGTATTTTCCGTGTAATAAAAATACTTAAGCGCCTTTAAAATTTCCCTGGGCAGCCTGTCCGGGATAAAGAGATGGTCATACGCTTTCACAAGCTTTTCCAGGTTCATGTACCGATCGTACATAACGGATAACTCCATAAAATAGGAGCCGACATTGCCGTCGAAGGCCTTTTCATCCAGTGCGCCTTTATCTTTGTTTTTTTTGGCGAAGAATGTTTTGAAATTGGTTGCCTGGTTTTCCGTCATGCGGTTGATAAAAACCGGTTCCAGGTTTTCCCGGATGCGGTAAGAGATCATGCTTTCCAGCAGGCGGAATTCATTGCCCCGCCGGCATGTGGCGGCGATAATGACTTTCTTTTCCATCAAGAGCAGCAGGAAGTTTTCCAGCGTTTCCTTCGTATTCTTACTGAGGATGCGGTCGATATCGTCGAATACCGCCACGAACCGCCCGTTACCCGTTTCCGGCAGCAGCGGCTCGTCGTCCGTTTCAGCCGGGATAACCAGTATATCTTTCGGGGCCAGTACCGTCGTATTGTCCAGTTTTTTCAAAGCTTCCAACAGGGCGCGCGTTTTGCCGGCCAGCGAATTGCCCACCACCAGCACCGAGCGATTGTTTCTCAAATGATCATCCAGCAAATTGTCCGGCGTGCGCCGCCAGTAGAAATTCCTATTGGCGTCGGCCCGTTTCCCCGGGTCCAGGATGTCTTCGTGGATCAATTCCCCGGCAGGTTTGATCAATTTAAAATATTTATTTCTTTCGCTTTTCCTTTGCGTGGAGGGTTTATATTGTTTAAGAGTTTCTTCGAGGGTTTTGACCAGGTCCATCATGTAACGTTTTCGCATCGGGTTGGGCAGGATGCTGCCGTTGGATTGATTAAATTCCACCAGGTCGGCATATGAAATATGGTCCAGTTGGGGTTTGCCGTATTTTACCCCTTTGGGCATGAAGAATTGCCGTTTTTCCAGTTCTTCCCAGGCGGAAAATTCGCAGGGTTCCAGCAGCACCGGGAAAAACAAAAACCGGTCGTCCCCGGCCCGTTTTAAGAAATTGTTGAACTCATTTTTCTCAATGTATTTAGAGTTCAAGAAACCCGTGCTTACCAGGAGGATGGCAAAATCGCAGCCGTTCACCTGGCGTTGGATATCCTTGTGCCATTGGTTCCCGGGCCGGATGTTTTTATCGGTCCAGGGGATCCATTTGAACTCTTTGGCCAGGTTGGCATGCTTTTCAAATTCTTTTAGAAAGACATCCGCGTATTCCTGGTCATCGTGGGCATACGATACAAAGACCGTTGCTTGTTTTTTCTCAGTCATCGTCATTGTTTTCCCTGTTTTCGAAAGAAGATATCGATGGGCAAGAGATTTATAAAAATGAGTTATACCCGAAGTCTTTGTATTTGTCAATGAAATTGTGAAAATCTGAAGGGAAAAAAAAATCTATCTTGACAATTTTTTTTCAATGTGCTATGTTTTAGCAGTAACTCTTAAATAACAAATTTCCAGGGAGGTAAATGAGATGGAAAACAAAAATGTATTTGCAGGTTACCCGTCTGTCGTGGTTTATCAAAACCCGGACGGAAAAACAGCCGTGCAGCACCTGCTGTGGGGCGACTGGATGCAGTTGAAAGAAGGCTGTTCCGGCGATTTTTGCGAAGTCCGCGCCCGCTGCGTGAACGGCTGGGTACATAAGGACGATATCCAGCAAGAACGTTTATTGGAAATCGTTTTCGTGGATATCGGCCAGGGCGACGGCTGCCTGGTCGTAACGCCCGATGATAAACATATGGTTATCGATGCCGGCCAGGAGGACAACATGGCCCGCTTCCTGAATTGGCGCTACGGCGGTTTCGCTAAACCCTGGGAATTCGAGTGCGCCGTGATCTCTCACTCCGACTCCGATCATTACAACGGTTTCTCCGAAATCTTCAAAAAAACCAACGTCACCTTTAAAACCATCTATCACAACGGGATTGTCGAACGGTCGGGAAAAGACCCATTGGGCCCTAAAACCACTGCCGGGGATCCCCGGTACCTGACCGATATCATCCAAACCCACGACCAACTTGAAGGATTCCTGGCTAACGGGTCCGCCTGGAAAGGCAAAACATATCCCCAAATGCTTAAAAAAGCAATCGATAACCACACCTGTACTAATTTCAAAATGCTCTGCGCCGAAGACGGTTATATGGACGGTTACGGACCGGGACCGGGCAAGGAATTGTGCATCAAGGTACTGGGCCCCGTGGTGAAAAAGGACAGCCAGGACAAACCAATGCTCCAATGGATTGAAGACGTGGGTAAAACCAAGAACGGGCATTCCGTTGTTCTACGGCTGCAGTACCGCGATATCAGTGTTATGTTGGGGGGCGATTTGAATATCCCGGCGGAAGATTTACTATTGAGTCATCATACCGGTCTTCCCTGCCCGGCGCCGGACCATGAGGCCTACCAGGTATTGGTAGAAACGGCGCGCAAAGTGTTCCAGGTAGACATTGCCAAATCCTGTCACCATGGCAGCAGCGATTTTTCCACCACTTTTTTTTCAGCGCTCAATCCCATTGCCACCGTCATTTCCAGCGGCGATAACGAACCCTACGCCCATCCCCGCGCCGACACCCTGGGAACCATTGGACTTTATTCGAGGGGCGCCCGGCCGTTGATATTCAGCACCGAACTGGCGCGCTCCGCCAGGGAGGCCATCAAGCATCCCTATACCCTCAGGAAAGAGCTCATGGCAATAAAAAAGGATTTCGAGGAGTTGGATTCGCATGCCGTAGATACCGCGAACTGGCACAAGGAAAAGGGGGCGCTGGATAAAAAGTACGAAAAATTGGTGAACGGGCTTGATCGCAGTATTGCCGTTTACGGGGCCATTAATGTGCGCACCGACGGTCATAAAGTAGTCATTGCCCAAAAGCTGGAAAAGGCCCCCTGTAAATCGAGAAAATGGGATATTTACCGCCTCGAGGCCCAGGGCGTCGGGCCATTGACTTACCGGTTCTAAAATTGACCTGAATTACCGGGATTAAAAAATGAAGGGGACAGGGTTTCGAGGATTTCGGGCTGCCCCCTTTTTACCTTCTATTTCCAGGGGGGGATTTGCAAAATTTATATTTTTGTGTTAAAAGATTATATGGTAATAGCATGAAACGAATAAGGTATTTAGAAATTGAGAATTTCAAAACATTCGGTAAGAAGATTCATATCGACTTAGGTCAGCCGGCGGTTCTTATTGGGCCCAACAATTCAGGCAAAACCAGCGCGATTCAAGCCCTGGCGTTGTGGAACCTGGGTATCCGGGCCTGGTATGAAAAAAAAGGACAGCCCCAGAAAGAGAAACGGGAACGTATTGCCGCCGGCATCAACCGCCTTAATATCCTCGAAGTCCCGGTTTCAGAGACGCGCTCCTTCTGGAATAATACCCGCGTCAGGAGAGGGAATACTCCCATCGAAATGAGTATCAACGCCGGCCTGGAATACAACGGGAAAATCAACGACTGCCGTATGGTGTTTATCCATAGGGACAGCGAAGTAATTTCCTGCCGCCCTTGTCCTGTGACTTTGAACAATGAGGATCTGCTGGCTTATGCCGCGAAACTGCGATTTAGCTTGCTTTATCCCATGTCCGGCATTGAAACCGAAGAGCCGCTGGTTCAAGAGGGCAGGATCAATGTCCTTATGGGCCAGGGGCAAACAGCCCAGGTATTACGCAACTTATGTTACAAAGTGGTGGAAAACGACGGTGCTGTTGAAACTCCCGGATGGAAAGCCATCACCGATTTAATGAAGCGGATTTTCTCGATTGAATTAAAGATACCGCAGCACAATGCCAATCGAGGGACTATTATCTTAAAATACCGCCAACAAGGGGTTGAAAAGGATCTGGATATATCGCTGGCCGGTCGTGGATTACAACAAATGTTGTTGATATTGGCATTTTTATATTCGCACAAAAGCAGCATCCTGTTGATCGATGAACCCGATGCCCATCTTGAAATTCTCCGCCAGAGGCAAGTTTATGAAATTCTCAAAGAGGCAGCCGATAAGAATGAATCCCAGGTCATCATTGCAACTCATTCCGAAGTCATTCTCGATAATGCAAAGGATACTAACCTTATCCTGCTGATTAACGGCGAAGCGGTGGACCTGGCAAACAAAATCGATATGAAAAATGCCCTGCGAACCTTCGGTATCGATCATTACTACCGGGCCAGGATTCTTCCCCGCATCCTGTACGTGGAAGGCAGCACGGACCTGGAAATACTTAAAGCTCTGGCTGAAAAGATCGGCCACCCGGCGTATAATATTTTAAGCGGGAAACTGTACTATTATTATACCCGGGATATTACATCCGACGATTCCCTGGAAAATCGGTTGGACAGGGCCGGAAGCGCTTATTACAAAGGTTTCAAGCAGCATTTCCATACCCTGAAACGATTTGTACCCGAATTCAAAGGCATTGCACTATTTGACGGCGATGGACAGGAGAAAACCGATGAAATCCGGGAGGATCTGGCCGAAGTGTACTGGAAGAACTACGAATTGGAAAATTATTTCATTACCCCGGAGGTCATACTTGATTTTGCAGCGGATTATTATGAACAAGCCGGGGCATTATTCAAGTCCGCAAATTATGAATGTATGAAGGAAATTATTGAGCAGAGGCTACTGATGGATGTGTTTTCCGGGGATGGGGAGCAGTTAAAAGAGTATTACAAAGCCAGTAAAAGCCTACGCCGGACACTCTTGAGAAATCTTAAAATGAGCAGGTTTACCGAACAAGTGTTCATGGAGTTTGCCCGTAAGCAAAATGAGCCGGTCCTGCTTAATAAAGGCGAATTCTATCGATTGATCGAATTTACTCCCAAAGATGATATTCCTAAAGAGGTGTCGGAGAAACTTGACCTTCTTGTCAAGTATCTCCATTGGGAACAGGAAGAAGGAATAATAAGTTGACATCGAACCGGTACTTCTTTATAATATGGGCATGAACCCGGAATTAATGTGTTTGTTTCAGCATAACGTTTTTTTTTACTTCGATTCCACTGGTGTAGACCGCTCGTCCCTTATCGATTTGAACCTGGCGAAAATCGACAGCTATTTCAACCGGTACGAAATCGATTTCACCCATGAATCCGAAGCGGAAAAAATCTCTCTTCTAAAAAACACCGATATCCTTGATAAAGAAGGGAAAGTAACCATTGCCGGGTTATTGATTTTCGGCATCAATCCACAGCGGTATCTATACAATGCCGGTATCTCCTTTGCACACTTTAATGGCAATGAAATAAGCGCGGATTTAATCGATAAACAAAATATCGATAATACCATCGATTACCAGGTGGACACCGCGTTTGCCGTTATAAAAAACAATATTCTCCAACCTTCGTCGATCGTGGGGACAAAACGGGTTGACGCCGGTTTTATGTACCCTGATAAAGTATTCAGGGAATTACTTATTAATGCCTGTGTTCACAGGAATTACGCCATTACAGGGTCACGGATACGGGTGTTTCTATTCGCTGACCGCATCGAATTTATCAGCCCGGGGAACCTTCCGAATACTGTTACGATTGAAAAATTAAGGGCAGGGGTATCATACGCGGTAAATCCCGTAATCGTCAAATTTATGGAAAATCTCAGGTATATCGATAAACTGGGCAGAGGAATACCCATGGTATGTAACGAAGTGGAGAAGAACCATAAAAAGATCGATTTTAAAGAATTAGGAGAGGAGTTCAAAGTGATATTGTACTTTTAATCGTTGGCATGAACCGGGGCTACAGCAGCCATTTCCATAAAGGAACAAATTTAATTTCACCCTTGATGCCGTACCATTCGATCGTTTCCGTGTTCTCGTAATCGGCGGTAATAACCGTTAAATTGCCGCAATGCAAATCTTTATACCCATGAAGCAGCCCCCGCACTTCCCTGTTCCTGGTTTTCTCGTCGTTCACGTTGTAGCAAACCTGGATCAACTCCGTAATTTCCAGGCCCCGTTTCACCACGAAATCAACTTCATAGCCCAGCGCGTCTTTGTAGTAATAAAACTCCAATTCTCCCATTAATTCCTTGCGTTTCAGTTCCACAGCCGCCAGGTTCTCATAAAGCGGGCCGATATTCCCGGAGAACTGGAACGCCCGCGAAGTGATAAATCCATTGTCGATGGTATAGATTTTTTTGTTGGATTTCACCTGCTCCTTGTATTTAAACGAAAAGGCATTCAATTTAAAAAACAGGAATGCTTCTTCCAGGAAGTCGGTGTACTTAGTGATGGAACCGGCGCTTTTCAAGCCGGTCAAACGGGTCAGGGTGTTGTACGAAATAAAATTGGTGGAATTGGAAACCAGGAACCTGGATAAATCTCCCAACTGCCCGGATGACCGGATATTATGCCGTTTGACCACGTCTTTAAACAAGATCGCATCGTGCAGGGTGCGCAGATACTCATTGTAATCGAGACCTTTGACCAGGGGTTCCGGGTAACCGCCCTTGATCATATAGTCGTGCAGTTTGGCTTTCATTTCACCCGTGGTGGTTTCTTCGGAACTTTTGGAATAGTTGAAATATTCCTTGAAAGAGAAAGGAAAGATGATGGTACTGATATAACGGTCGGTTAAATGGGTGGCCAATTCGCTGCTTAGTAAGTTGGAATTGCTCCCGGTCAGGACCAAATTATACCCCTGTCCCTGCAGGCGGTTTACGAAAAGTTCCCATTTCGGAAGGTTCTGGATTTCGTCCAGCAACAATATTTTCGGGTTGTTATACAGCGAGTTGAGCGTTTCGATAAGATCATTGTAGTTCTCTATGCCCACCAGGCTCTCATCATCGAAATTAATGTACCCGAAATTCCCGGTTTTTTCCAATTCATGGATGGCAAAAAAGCTTTTCCCTGCGCGTCTTGGACCGATAATCACGTTGATGATATCTTTGTCTAGTTCTTTCAGTTGGGCGAGTCTTGGCGCGTATTGTTTTTGATTAAAATTCTCAAGTTCACGTTTTTGCATTAGCAGCACATCGCGAAAGTTCGTCATTTTGTTCATCCTGTTGGATAAAACTTCGAAGTTTTATCCATTATGATTCATTTTAACCGCAAAGTTTATAAAAATCAAGGACCTTCCATAATAAACTTAAACAGCTTTGGGAGATTTTTCCTCCTGTTCCTGTTTGGCCATTTTAGATTTCCGGGCTTGCCTCATATTTGCTTGCCGTAAATGGTAACTGATATAGCCGGAGAGGCGTTCTTTATCATGACGGAAAACATATTGCCCGGTGCGCCGGATTTCATCGACCGCTTCCTTTAAATACGTATAAGCCTGGTCGCGGATTCTTTTACCTTCGCCAACTTTTAGCCTGGCAGTGGTTGTTCTCGCCAGCAAAGCAGTCAGGTCCCAGGAAGTTTGGGCTGCCTTTTCAAGAAGGGACATATCGAACCGGACTGCTTCCAGCAGCGGGCGGTTCGCCCGTCCCAGTACGCTCAAATCATTTAAATCCTGGATCATAGTGGGGTGATTTTTCCGATCCGGCCTTGTTTTGAGCTTCTTCAACAGGTCCGGGTGAGCCCGAAAGGCAAAACGAAAGTCAGCCAGGAGTCGATCTCTTAACTCATAAGCAAGGGCAGAGAGCGAGTCCCATTCATTGGCGACTTCTTTGCGGTCAACCCATTGGGTATTCCAGAGGGCTTCGGCTTCGGCTAACGCTTCCTGGCGAACCATCAGGTCTTCCACCAGTTCCCAGGCCAGCCCGTGGGCTATCAGCGCTTCTTTATCTTTCATAGCCCAGTGATAAAGCGTACTCGCCTCCAGGACGCAGGCGGACACCGGGACATGTTTCGGCGTTTTGATCCGGCTGTCATCGATGGCGCTTATAATCTCCAGTATCTTATCTAAATTCTCTCTATTACTCATCGTTCGACGTTCGCTCCTTTTTTTATTTTATTTACAACGTAGAAAAGGATTTTATTACTAAAATACCTTATCTGTCAACTATTTTCCGTGAAAAGTTTTCATTTTACCCTATTCTTCATCATGGAAATGACGTTCCCATTAATGGAAAATATCTTCCCATAGCTGGAAAATACTTTCCCATAGGTATACTTATACATTCCCATTATTGGAAAACATCTTCCCATAACTGAAAAATACGTTCCCATAGGTGGAAAACATCTTCCCATTGGGTAGGGATAGCTAAAAAGGGCGTAAGGAAGGCAAAAAACTTCGTAAGGAGTGGGAAAAAGGAAGCAAGAACTTGACATTTGGATTAAGGTAATGTACATTAACTTAATGGTGATTACCTTATGAAATTTTATGACAGGATAAACGAACTAAAACGAATCGCTGAATTTATCGATATTGTCGGTAAGAAAGGTTCTCGGGCTCTCGTAATCACGGGAAGACGACGTATCGGCAAAACACGTCTCGCCCTTGAGGCCGTTAAAAATACCGATTCCCTGTACTTCTTTACCAAAAAAAAACGAATAAACGAAATCATCAACGAGTGGTCGGAAGATATTAAAAGCAAATTCGGGAATGTGTTTTACGGCAGCTTCGGAACATTGGAAGAGTTCCTGCGATTTCTATTCGAATTTTCAAATAAAACTCCGCTGGTCATTATCTTCGATGAATTTCAAAACCTCTTTTTTTCAGATTCTTCCGCCTTTGGAACATTCCAGAAAATATTTGACCTGTATAGGGAAAAATCCCATGCGCTTTTGATTTTCCTGGGCTCCTCGTTTTCACTGATGAATAAAATTTTTAAAGATTCCAAAGAACCCTTATTCGGCAGGGCATCCGATATAATGACCCTCTCGTATCTTCCTCTAAAAGCACAAAAGGAAATCTTAACCGACGCCGGTCACCAGTACCAGTTCAAAAGATAGAAACGGCAGGTATTATATAAACGATAATTTTTTGGATTTCTGGTTCAGGTATATCGAGGCCAAACGGATGCTGAAGGAGATAAACAAGGTCGAGGTTGCGTTCGAGGAAATCTGGGCGCAATTGCAGGAGTATGAAGGAAGGAAATTGGAAGATATGGTCATCCGGCAAATGATCGAGGAAAATCCGTTGGATATCGATTTTACCAGGGCCGGTAAGTATTGGGATCGAAAAGGAACCATCGAGATCGATGCGGTTTTCATGGATGACAGGGGGAAAAAGGTTTACCTGTTGGAAGTAAAGAAAAATAGGCGAAAGATAACGGAGAAACATTTGGCAGGTCTAAGAATAAAAGCGTCGTCCGTGCCGGAATTCAGCGGTTATGAAATTATACCGGGGATGGCATACATCGATGAGTCCGGGTTAAAGATAGAACTAACTTAAAAGATGGAAATCTTTCACCTGGACCTGTTTTCCCCATTTTCATATTATCACGGCAGACCTTGACAAATCTTAACCTGTGCAATATCATTAAGACATGAACGAAAAACAAGGAAATACAAACGAAAATTCGTATCGAAAACCGGTACGTTTCTTTGAAGATTCGGGAACCGTAAACCCGGAAGCAGCATATTATGTTTTATTAGACAACGTTACTAATACAAAAAAACAAGACATTAAAACCATGGTGGACCTGGGGCGGTATTTTTCCATGTTTGCCCCAAGACAAAGCGGAAAAACGACATTCCTTAAGGAAACCTGCCGCTTGTTGCACGGCGATCCCACCTATGTGGTTATCTTATTAAGCTTCCTGGATTACAAAAATTTAAATAAAGACAGTTTCTATTCCCTGATCGAAAAAAATCTCTACGGGCAATTGCTTGACAGGCTGAGAGAAGTTCGCTGCGAAAAAGCCGAGGCCGTAAATCATTTTATAGAAAACCATCATTTAACAGACCATATTTCTCTCAGGATGCTTTTTAATGAATTAAACCGGATTCTCCAGTTCAAAAAGATCGTTATTTTCATAGACGAGTTCGACGGCATCCCCTTACACGAATTGGAAAATTTTCTTAATGCTTTACGGACGCTGTACCACGATTACAAAGAACTCAAACAAAAAGCCCTCTATTCCGTCGGACTGATCGGCATTCGCAATATTACCAAACTCGTCGTCGGCGGCGTGTCCCCGTTTAATATTGCCGATCATGTGGAACTGCCCCCGTTTTCATTAAAAAATGTCCGGGACCTTTATACGCAATATACAGCGGAAACCGACCAACCCTTTACCGAAGAAGCGGTAAAGAAGGTCCATGAAGAAACCCAGGGTCAAACCTGGCTGGTCAACCGGCTGGGAACAATTTTGACTGTCAATGTTAAGCCCGGCGCCATAGAACCCATCGATGAAAAAGATGTAGAAAAAGCCCTTCAACTCCTGCTGAGAGAGAAAAATGACCACTTCGACAACCTTTATGAAAAAGCGAAACTGTATAAAGAAACATTCGTCGAAATCGTTTTCGATAATGTCCAATACCTCGCTTACGATGAGGAACAATCATGGTTGGAACAGTATGGATTGATAAAGGATGAAAATGGGCATGCGGTTGTGGCCAATAATATATATAAATCCATATTTGTGAAAACGTTTTTCGAAGAAGTGAACGCTTATGAAGATATCCCCCCGCAAAGATACGAATTGCCCGGTAACCGCCTGGACATGGAAAATATACTCCTGGATTTCGAGGAATACACAGCGCAGATCGGGGTGCAGGCCTTTTATAAAGAAAAGAAACCCTATGAAAAGACCGGTCAATTCCTGCTGACGGCGTGGCTGTACCAGTTTGTCAAAGGCGGCGGGGGAGAACTGGGATATGAAGTGAAATCCGGCTTGGGGGTCATGGATATTATGCTGACATATAAGGGTTATAAATATATTATCGAGACAAAAGTCAATCGTCAATCCAACATAACCCGGACGCTAAAACAGGGGATCGCACAGGTAGCCGGGAAATACCTGGCTTCGGAATTTTACCATGAAGGTTATCTTGTGGTCTTCGACACGAAGACGCCGGTAGGTGAAACATGCGATCCCCAATATTTCCCGGTGGGGGATAAGAAAGTGACTGCGCTCATTATCGCCATCGGGCGAGTCGATTAGAGGTATAAACACATGTACGAAGACATATACGTTCCATTAGGCAAAACCGGCTTGAAAGTCAACCCCATCGGCTTCGGCGGAATTCCCATCCAGAGACTTACTTTCGAAGAGTCGGATAAACTACTTAAAACAGCCCTGGATCTGGGCATCAATTTTTTCGATTCCTCCCGCGCCTATACCGACAGCGAAGAGAAAATGGGCCGCGTGCTTTCCCAATACCCCCGCCATAAATACATCATCGCCACTAAAACCTTTTCACGAGACGGCAAAAACGCTGCCGCGGACCTGGAAACCGCTTTAAAATTTTTGAAAACCGATTATATCGATCTCTACCAGTGCCACAACATCGCCGGCGAAGAGCAACTCCAACAATCCCTGGCCCCGGGCGGCGCACTGGAAGCCCTGCAAAACGCCCAAAAACAAGGGAAAATCCGCTTCATCGGCGTCACCGGCCACAAACCCCCCGTGCTGATGAAGGCATTGAAATCTTTCGACTTTGCCACGGTGCAAGTACCGCTCAACTACATCGAACAAGCATGCGTGCCTGAACTACTGCCCTATGCCAAAGAAAAAGGCCTCGGCATTATCGCCATGAAACCCGTGGCCGGCAGCGCATTTAAAAATGTACCCCTGGCCCTGCGGTTCAGTTTGGCCGCCGGCGCCGATGTGGTCATCCCCGGCATGGACGCCGTATACCAGGCTGCGGAAAACCTCACCGCCCTGGAAAAACCCGGCCCCTTGAACGCAGAAGAACTGGCCGCCCTGGAAGAAGAAAAAAAAGGACTGGAAGAAAATTTCTGCCGGCGCTGCGAATACTGCATGCCCTGCCCCCAGGGACTGCCCATCTCTTTCCTCCATGTCTTACGCGCTTACTTTTTCCGCTACAACCTCCAGGGCTGGGCCATGGAACGCGCCCACGGCCTCCCCAAATCCTATAAAGACTGCATCGAATGCCGCGAATGCGTAAAGAAATGCCCCTATGAACTGGACTCCCCAAAGATATTCAAAGAGACCCGGGAGGCCATGAGCAAGTGGGCAGGATAACCGCAGGCCCCCCTTGACAAAAACCATATTTCTGATAAAATTTCTCCTTATCAACCTCGATGGTAAAAAGAAAAAACAACATAAACAATAAATCCTTAAATTCCATAGGAGGAGCGAATGATTAAATTTGAAAACCTGACCAGGTACTATGGCGATGTATGCGCCGTAGACCATGTCAGCTTCGAAGTGAAAAAAGGCGAGATCCTGGGGTTCCTGGGACCCAACGGCGCCGGCAAAACCACTACTTACAGGATTTTGACCGGCTACCTCCAGGCCACTTCCGGGACCATCAAAGTCAAGGATTACGATATCCATGAAGACCAATTGGAGATCAAAAAACTCATCGGCTATCTCCCCGAGTCCGCGCCCATTTACCACGATATGCTGGTATATGACTACCTCAATTACATCGCGGACATCCGCGGCGTTGCCGAAGCCGGGAAACTCCCTCATATCAAAAAACTGGCCGACCTTTGCAGCTTGAACGAAGTCATGCACAAAACCGTCAGCCAACTGTCCAAAGGATACCGGCAGCGCGTAGGCATCGCCCACGCCCTGATGGGAAACCCGGAAATACTGGTGCTGGATGAACCTACCGTGGGCCTCGACCCCAACCAGATCGTGGATACACGGGAAATCATCAAACGCATCGGCAAAGAAAAAACCATTATCTTTTCCACCCATATCCTCAGCGAAGCAAAAGCCACCTGCGACCGGTTCGTGATTATCAACAAAGGAAAACTGGCGGCGGACTTAACCATCGATCAACTGAAAGACTTAACCAAAGATCGATCGTTCGAGGATCTATTCAGAAATCTAACCAGGGGGGATAACCAATGAAAAACAAAACCACTGAAAATGTCAAACATATATTCAAAAAAGAGTTTAAGTCGTATTTCGTATCACCCATCGCTTACATCGTGATTTCCATTTTCCTGTTAATCATGGGCTGGTTGTTTTTTTCAACCTTTTTCCTCAATGACCAGGCCAGTTTAGCGGTTTTTTTTGCTAAGCTACCTGCTGCCTTTGCCTTTATCATCCCGGCAGTGACCATGCGACTGTTTTCCGAGGAAATGAACGTGGGGACCTACGAGCTCCTGCTGACGCTGCCCGTGACTTTCAGGGATATCATCATGGGTAAGTTCCTGGCCGCCGTTGCCTTTGTGGCCGTGATGCTGGCGCCCACGTTGGTGTATGCCGTCACCGTTACATTCATGGGCAGCCTGGACTGGGGGACGGTAATCAGCAGTTACTTCGGGGCGCTACTCCTGGGCGCGGCTTTCAGCGCTATCGGTCTGCTGGCTTCCGCCATGAGCCGCAATCAGGTAGTGGCTTTTATTATCGGCATGGCCATCTGCGTCTGCCTGGCCCTGCTGACGGATTTCCTGTTGTACTTCCTGCTGGATTCTCTGGTGGATTTCTTCCAATATTTCAGCGCCCAATACCATTTCCAGAATATTGCTAAAGGCACGATCGACAGCCGGAATATCCTCTATTTCCTATCGGTCATCTTTGTCGCCCTCTACGGCGCCAACCTGATTATGCAGGAAAAGAAATAAGGAGATTAACATGAGTGGCAAACAAAAATATTATAAATTTATACTTTACCTGGTCGTATTGATATTGATCAACATAGTGGGCAGGGCCCTGTTTTTCCGGGTCGATTTAACCGCCAACGGCCTCTATTCGTTGTCAAAAGCAAGTATCAAGGCCGTGTCAACCCTCAAGGAACCCCTCACTGTCAACGTATTTTTCACTAAGAACCTTCCCGCGCCCTATAACAACATCGAACGCTATCTCAAGGACATGCTGGCAGAGTATGAAGCCAATTCCAAAGGTCAAATGAGCTACCGCTTTCGCAATGTCAGTGCGGAAGAAGAAGGATTAGGCTCAGCGGCTGTCGAAAAGAACCGCAAACTGGCCCAGGATTACGGCATCTACCCCGCCAATGTCCAGGCGGTGGATACAGACCAGTTTAAAATGCAGCGGGCCTATATGGGAATGGTCTTAATCCACGGCGACGTGATGGAAAAAATCCCGGTCATCGACAGCACCGAAGGCCTGGAATACAAAATCACCAGCGCCATCCAAAAAATGAATAATAAAATTTCCGCACTGGTCAACTTACCCCAGAAAATAAAAATCAACCTGGTGACCTCTTCTTCCATTGCCCAGATCGCCACGGTTCTCAAACTCCAGGGCCTGGAAGGATTGAAACCCGGTTTGCAGGGTATCGTGGACAGGCTTAACAGCAGGTCCTACGGCCAGTTACAGTTCGTTACCATCGATCCTGCCATGGGCGAGGGAACCCCGGAACAGTTGAGACGCTATGAACGGTTCGGTTTACAGTGGCCGCAGCTCAATACCCCGACGGGAATTATCCCGGCCGGCAAGGCGATCATGGCATTCGGCCTGGAATATGGCGAAAAAAGCATCGAGCAGGGACTATTGAGCCGGAAATTAGCCTTGACCGAGCGGGGACCCGAAGAACAATACGTCATCGTCGATTTAAAAGAAGTAGAGAACTTTATCAACGATAATATCGACGGCCTCATCGATATCAATGAAGACGTCGGTTACCTATCCAGCCACGGCGCCCCCGCCCTCCAATCGGATGCCCCACCCCAGATGATGCAGCAGCAGCAGCCCGATGCATTGAAATCCTTCAATGACCTCTTAAGCAATTCCTATTCCGTGAAACCGGTCACCCTGCAAGAAGATGCCGTCCCGGAAAGCATCGATACCCTCATCATTGCCGGTCCCAAAGAAACTTTTAGCGATTGGGAATTGCTCCAGATCGACCAGTTCCTGATGAAAGGAAAATCCCTGGCCATATTCCTGGACGCTTTCAATGAAATCCAGTCGCAGAACCGGCAGCAATTTCAACAACCCGTTTACCTACCCATTAATACCGGCCTGGAAAAACTATTGAATCATTACGGCCTGACCGTGAAAAAATCCTATATATTGGATGAAAACTGCTATATAAACCGCGATAGAGAAGGCAATGAAATGCCTATTTATTTCATTCCCTTGATCCCAAATGAAAAAATCAACCATGATGTCTCTTTCCTGGATAATCTCAAACAATTGGTGGTCATCAAAACCTCTCCCCTGGAAGCGGATAAAGAGAAAATCAAAAACGCCGGCTTAAAATTAACGGAATTGTTCTCCTCTTCCGACAAATCCTGGGAAATGTCGGGCCGCATCAATTTAATGCCCTTTATGATCCAGCCGCCCAAAGACCCCAAAGAAATGCAGAGCAGACCCCTGGCCTATATCCTTGAAGGACAATTCCCCAGCTATTTTGCCGATAAACCCATCCCTGGAAAACCCGAAATGAAAGAAACCAAAGAAGGAGAAACCGAACTGCCTTCAAAATTCCTCCCCGGTGAGACTGATAAAGATAAAGAAAAAGATAAAAAAACCGAAGCAAAGACGGAAGAGAAGCCCGTAATAAAGGAGACCAGGGTTAAGGAGGAGAAAGGCATTCTCAGCAAAGGAAAACCCGGTAAAATCTTTTTGATCGGTTCCAGCGATATGTTGAGGGACAATGTTTTGCAGCAGCAGAGGGGTTATCCCAATCCCAACGCCGATTTCATAATCAATACCCTCGATTACCTGAACAACCGCGAGGATATTGCGGTAATGCGCAGTAAAGTCCAGCGTTTCAACCCCTTGAAAAAGAACATTTCGCCTTTTGCAAAAGTATTGGCCAAGATTTTTAATATCTGGGGTTTGCCTGCGTTATTCATCCTGATGGGTATTATCATCTGGGGTCGGCGGACCGCCCGGAAGAGACAAATCCAGGCCATGTTCAGCAAATAACAGGCAGAACGCAATGAACCTGAAGAATAAGGAGGCAATATGAGCAAGAAAGCCATTAAGAAAGAATACATCATATTAGGGGCGCTGATTGCGGCGCTCCTTCTTTACCTGGTTTTTAAGGGTACGGATAAAGTCCATTATCAATTGCCCGAATTGAAACCCATCGATGTTAATACGCTTACCGGGATTGAAATTAGCAAACCCGGCCAGAACATTAAATTGATAAAAAAAGATGACCAATGGTTGATGGATCCCTTTGGATATCCCGTGGAAGGCAGCGTGATAACCGATATTACCAATAACATCAAAGATTTGGCCCTCACCGACCTGGCGTCCAGGTCGAAGAACTATACCCTGTACGACCTGGGTAAAGACAAAGCCATCCATGTCAAAGCCTATCGAAAGGACGAGGTTGTGCGGGATTTTGAGCTCGGTAAGGCCGCCTCTACCTACAACCATGGCTTTGTAAAACTTAAAGATGACGACCGGGTTTTTCTTGCCAGCCAGGTTTATCGGGTCAATTTCGATAAACCCCTCAAGGATTTCCGGGCCAAACAGGTCATGAAACTGGATAAAAACGAAATCAGCGAGATCGACGTGGATTTGATAAAAGATGGCAAAAAGTTCCTCTTTAGCAAAACCGCCAAACCGGTCCCGGCGAAAGCGCCCACTGTGCAGCCGGCGCAGCCGGCCCAGACGCCCGAGGCTGAAACCACCTGGACCATGCCGGATGGAAAAGAAGGAAATACCGTCACATTGGATGCCATTTTGAGCCAGTTGTCAGATTTGCGATGTTTTAATTTCATCGAGGATAAAAAGATTGAGGATTTTATCGCCCCCATTTACACCGTCAAGGTGAAAGGGAAGAAAGATTATGTACTTTCCATATATGAGAAACGCGGTGGTGAGCCGAAAGGCGCGGAGGGAGAGTCGGATATGTACCCGGCGGTTTCCTCTGAAAATCCGTATCCCTTTTTGATCAACAGTTATACGGTCGATATGTTAATGAAGAAACCCGAAGATTTGCTGAAAAAATAAAAATCTACCAGGACCCTTTTTGAAAAAAGGGTCCTGGACCCCCAAAAACTTTTGTTTATCGAAAATTTTTTTTTCTTCTTATTTGTGATACAAATAATCCCGTCATCACAATAAATATCCCTGCGATTTGTTGGATAGACAATTGTTCCGCTGCCAGGAGCCAGGAAAACAATGCAGTGAAAGCAGGGATGGAGATGCCGAAAATGCCTGCCTTGGCGGCGCCAAGTTCTTTTACCGCGGTCGTATAAAAAATAAACGCCAACAGCGAAGCAAACACCACCAGCAGAATCAATGGCCCCACCCATTCCATCGTGATATCCACCCTTAGAAATTGCTTCAAATCGAAAACCAGGAACAGGGGTGCAAACCAGAAAATACCCAACAGGTTCTGGTACATCACCAGCGTAAACGCATTGTAAGTAACCGTTAATTTACGCAGCGAGGAAGTATACGCCACCCCTGAAGCCACGGCCAGCAGCAGCAAAACGATTCCCAGCGGCGAAGCCGAGAGAGAAAAATCCCCTTTCACAATCACCAGCAGCACCCCCAGGAAGGAGATTGCCATTCCCACGATATTCATCCCGGAAAGGCGTTCATTAAAAAGATAAAAGGCCGCGATAGGGATAAAAAGAGGGATGGTGGTGACAATCACCGCCGCCACAGTAGGGGAAACCAGTTTCAGGCCAAAACTTTCGAACAGGAAATACAAGAACGGATGGAAGAAAGACAATAGGATAACGAATTTCCAATCCCGCGGCTGTATTTTTTGTCTTTTTTTTGTGAAGGCGGCAATGGCCATCAGCAGAAAAGACGTAGCCGCCATCCGCAGGAAAGTCGTAGTAATGGGACCGATAAACCGGTAGACCATTTTGAGCCATATATAAGACAGGCCCCAGAAAATCATGGTTAATACCAGGCCGGCATAAACCAACATTCGTTTGTGTTTCATGTTTTACCTATCAGTGCTCATCATATACTTTTTTTGACTGATATTCAAGAGAATTTTCTAATTTAAACGTTCATTAAATTTGCATAAACCCGGTAATTTTGTTAAAATATAGGCTGGTAATTTCTTACATTGTCATTCCCGGTTTTGTTCAGATCGATTGAATGTTTTGATCGGAGAATGAGTGAACATTTTAAATAGTCGCCTATTCGGCGGTTCGAATAGGCGTTGGATAAATATCAAGAATGAAAGGTAGCGACTTATCAAACCGCGTTGTGGAGTATGTCTTGACCCGGAAGCTGGATGAACTTGCCGTGCTTACCGTAGAAAGCAGCGCTAATCATTTAAACATAAACCGGTCGCACCTGTCCCGGACATTCAAGCGCGAGAAGGGGTTTACCATCGAAGAGTTCATTTTCAAAATAAAGATAGGTGGGGCCGCGACTTTGCTGAGGGAGAATGATAAAATAACCGTAAAAGAAATAGCGAAGAAAATGGGCTTTTGCCGGTGCGATTATTTTATTCGAATTTTCAAACTCTATTTTGGAACCACTCCCGCAAGATACCGGGAATTGATTAAAAAGAACCCGGATATCTATTAAGAAGGTAATATAACATGAAAAAATTTAAATTATTTTGTTTACCCTATGCCGGCGGTTCAGCCGCTATATACAATAAATGGAGGCAATACCTGGATAGAAGGATAGAATTGCATCCCCTGGATCTCGCCGGAAGGGGGCGGCGTATATACGACCCCTTATATGATTCCATCGCGGAAGCAGTGGATGACGTCTACAAAATCATAGACAGCCAATTGGACCAAATGCCTTATTGTTTTTTCGGACACAGCATGGGTGGGATTATCGCTTATGAGTTGGCCCTGAAAATAAGGAGTCTCCGGCGGCCCCAGCCGGTTCATATATTCTTTGCCGGCCGCGGCGCCCCCAATGTACCCGGGGAAGATGAGAAAAATTTCCACCAACTGCCCCAGGAGGAATTCAAAAAAGAAATACTGGATCTGGGCGGCACCCCCAAAGAATTTTTTGAGCACCCCGAATTGATCGATGTACTGCTGCCCATGTTAAGAAGCGATTTTAAAATAGCCGAAACCTATAAATTTGCAGGAACCGGGGCGATAAAACCCCTGGATTACGATATCAGCGTTTTCATCGGCAAAGAAGAAGATGTGACCGCCGAGCAAATGCACGGTTGGAGGGAACACACCACCGGTATCTGCGCCGTTTATTATTTTGCGGGAGAGCATTTTTTCATCAACGAAGAAACCGAACGGATCGTCAAGATCGTGAACCGCACCCTCTTAAGCATATAAAACAGGCTGTGTCCTGTGTCCTTTGTCCTGGCGTTGTCTTGTCTAATCGCGAAACTTCTCTTGGCAACCTCAATCCCCCAGTTTTCATTCACAGCATTCACAATATTCACAGTAAAATATTGTCTAATTCCCGGCCTTTATTTCCCATGGTAACATTTTTATCGTAATGTTATCAGCGATGAATTCACATCTTTTTCCCGGGGGAAAAAGGTAACATTATTATATATTTACAACCGTATCCAATTATGCTATTCAAAAGTCTATGTCAATATCGGCATATGGATGAGTGTTTTGCGATTCGCCTGTCGTCTGTCGCCTTTCGATTGGCATCCGGCAAATGTTTGGCGGTCAACCATGGGTTGCCGGTAAAATTTTTAGGAATAGATAATCAATGGGATAAATTTTACGTTTAAAATGAAAAATTCTAATATATCCGATCGTGTATTAAAATTTGTTCTGAATTGCCCGAATGATGAATTTCAAAGTCTGACCGTTTCAAAACTGGCGGAATTATTCCAGGTGAACCGGTGCTATCTTTCGAGAAAATTCAAGAACGATAAGGAATTTACCGTATGTGAGTTCCTGGTCAGGGAGAAGTTATTCCGTTCCGTGGGCTTACTCAAAGAGAATACCCAATTAACCATCAGGGAAATATCGGAGAAAATGGGATTTGCCAACTCCAACTATTTTATCCGGATATTCAAGCGGCATTTCGGGACAACACCGGGAAGGTATAGGGAGTTTATTAATCGTAAGCTGTCCGGCACAACCATCTGAAAAGAAAAAAAACACTTGCTTAAAACTGGAAATTGTATTATTATACCTGTTAGTGAAACAATCCCATAAGAAATTCTCAAGAGGTCCTAACATGTTCGAAGAAGATATATTGGATAATGTCGGCAATACTCCAATGGTTCGAATAAAAATGGCAGAGTTCGCTAATATTAATCTCTATGCCAAACTGGAATATTATAATCCGACGGGCAGCGTCAAAGATAGGGCCGCCTATTATATTATAAACATGCTGCTGGATCTGAAGGAAATAAATAAAGACACCACGATGATCGAGTCCAGCTCCGGGAATTTTGGAATTGCCCTGTCTGCCTATTGCAGGAAATACGGTTTGAAATTTATTTGCGTGGTGGACCCCCATATTAACCGGATCAATGAGATGTTGATCCGGTGCAGCGGCGCCCGGGTGATAAAAGTCACGGAACCCGATGAAAACGGGGGCTATTTGTTGAATCGTATCCGTAAAGTAAAAACCCTCCAAAAAGAGATCGAGAATTCCTACTGGGTCAATCAATACGGCAACCCCTATAATGCCGAAGCCTATGCCGAGACATTGGCCGAAGAGATCCTCGCTAAAATGGACCGCCTGGATTATATCTTCCTGGGCATCAGTTCCGGCGGCACCATAACCGGGGTTTCCTGTAAAATAAAGCAGAAATTTCCCGATGCCAGGGTGATTGCCGTGGATATCGTCGGCTCGGTTATTTTCGGCCACCCCCCAAAAAAACGATTTATACCCGGGATCGGCTCCAGTATGGTCCCCGACATACTCAAAAGCGCCAAAATCGATGAGGTGGTCATAATGGATGAATTAACTACCATCCGGATGTGCCATGAATTGGTTAAGAGATATAACATATTTGCCGGCGGCTCTTCGGGGTCTGCTTACGGCGCCGTTAAAAAATATTTTACAGGAAAGGCCCCGGGTAAAGCGATCGAAGTCGTCACCATTTTCCCGGACCGGGGTGAGCGGTATGGAGATACCATTTATAATGAAGAGTGGTGCGCCGATTTTATTAAAAATCATTCCGCGGGAGCAGCAAATGATTTATTTAAATGAGAAAAACATCGTTGAGATCGGTATCGATTGGGAGGAATTGGTCGATATTATCGAAAAGGCGGTCATGTGTCTGGGGGCAGGCGATTTTGCCCAACCCGTAAAGCCCTATTTAAGGTACCGGGATTTAAAAAACCGGATTATCGCGATGCCGGCTTTTATCGGCGGCGAGTTTAATATGGCGGGGATCAAGTGGATTGCCAGTTTTCCCGACAACATTAAAAACGGGATACCCAGGGCCCACAGCGTGGTCATATTGAACGATGCAGAGACCGGCGAGCCGGTGGGTATTATCGATACCGCCCTCTTAAGTATCCTGCGCACCGCTTCCGTCACCGGGCTGATGATCCGGTATTTCGATAAGGTACGGCCATTGAAAAATATCCGCCTGGGGATCATCGGGTGGGGGCCCATCGGCCAATATCATCTCAAAATGTGTACTGCCCTGTTCGGGGACAGGCTTGCAAAGATTTCCCTGTATGATCTGAGAAAGATCGATAAATCCGTCATCGATTTTGACGATAAAGAGAAAATCGCGGTGGCAGACAGTTGGGAAGAAGCCTACGGCGATGCGGATGTTTTTATTACCTGTACCGTATCCAATGCCCCGTATATCGATCTACCGCCTAAAAAAAGTTCACTCCAGTTAAATGTATCGCTCAGGGATTACAAGACAGATATTTTCGATTATGTGAAAGACAGTATTATCGTGGATAGTTGGGAAGAAGTGTGCCGGGAAAAGACGGATATCGAAATGCTGCATAACGAAAAAGGCTTACAGGCCAAAGATACCAGGTCCATCATCGATGTGGTGGTAAATCATTGTATGAAGGACTATGCCGAAGATGCCCCAATTATATTTAACCCCATGGGGATGGCCCTTTTCGATATTGCCGTGGGGGTCTATTACCTGGAGCAAGCAAAGAAAAGAAATATCGGGCATTACCTCCGGTAAGACGAAAACGCTATCCTTTTATAACCTTTCAGTCTGGGGGAATTTTTCCCACTTTTTACGTAAAGTAACATTAATATCGTACTACTTCAAATCATTGACATATAATAGGTTCAAAAGGGATGGAAAGGGCACATATTTGACTATTTACAAGCTTTTTTAATTGTGTTATGTAATTATGATGATTTAGGTCATAATAGTAATTTTCTTTTTATCTTTTTCTTTTTCCGGTTGGTGGTATACGCTCATATACAATGCGCTAGGTGAGGTGACATGTGACATGCTTGAGAGATATGAAGCAGTGGGATAAGTACGACCCGCCGGATAAAGAAGATATTGAAGATATACTTGGGCTTACGCCCGTGCAAGAGGGGCTGCTGTTTCATTACCTGGAGGATCCCGCCGGAGGTTATTATTCCGGGCAATTAATCCTGGACCTGTCGGGGGAGATAGATAAGCGGTGTTTTGAGCAGGCCTGGGAGCACGTCACTCTTCAAAATGAAATGTTACGGGCCGTATTCCGGTGGGAAAAAGTTAAACAGCCGGTACAGTTGATTCTTAAGAATCACCGGGTCTGTATCCGTCATTATGAAGTACCCGATGAAACCGGCGCTGAAAAAAAAAAACTGTTGGAAGAGATACAAGCCAGGGACAGGCAGGAGGGATTTGATCTTCATGATGCGCCTTTCCGGGTAACCCTGTGCAAAACCGGGAGAGATCATTACCGGATGATGGTCAGCAGCCATCATATCTTATATGATGGCTGGAGCAGTGGCCTTATTTTAGAAGAGTTTTTTAACGCCTATGGGAATTTAAGCCATGGTCGGGCAGCGGAAAGGCCGATTAAAGCCAGGCTGAAAGATTACTTGAAATGGCGCCGGGAACGGGAAACTACTAAGTGTGATGAAGCAGACTACTGGAAAGATTATTTACAGGGTTTTGATACCCGGGCAGGATTGGCGATTAAAAGCGATATACCCGGCAAAGCCGGTAGCTATCCGCTTAAGTTTCCGCAGGGTGAAGTCGAAGCCATTACTTTTTTTTTAAAAAATCATAAAGTCACCCTGGCGGCGCTGTTTTATACCGCCTGGGGAATCCTGCTCCAGGAGTATACCGGCGGCAGCGATGTGATAATAGGTACTACTGTTTCCTGCCGGTCTGTACCCCTCAAAGGAATCGAACATACGGTGGGTATGCTTATCAATACTCTGCCGCTGCGGGTTCGGACTGCCACCGGGGGCAGTGAAAGTCGTCTTGATTTGCTTCTTCGTACTGCCGGGGCGCTGCAAAACCGGCGGCCGTATGAAAACACCCCCCTGGTGAAGATAAAAAAATATGCCGGTTGGCGTGAATGGAAAGCAGGTGGGTTGCTTTTCGATACTATTGTGGTGGTGGAAAATTATCCCCTGTTGTTGGACCCTTTCCTGGTCCGGGAAAGCAGTGGCTTGTCCATAACTTCTTTTTCCGTATCTGAGCGGAACCATTATGATTTAACCGTTACCGTCAAGACGTTCGAAGACATCGAGGTGGATTTTGTTTACAGCGAGTATTTTGCTGAGAAGGATATTGTACGGTTAGCCGGACATTTCAGGAAAGTCGTGCAGGAGATTATCACCGCCCCCAGCGCGTCGCTGGAAACCATTGATATGTTATCCGAAGAGGAGAATCGGCAGATTATTTATGAATTTAACAATACCGCGGTGGTCTACCCCAATGACAAAACCATTCATGGGTTGTTTGCAGACCAGGTGGAAAAAACGCCGGATCATATTGCTCTTTCTGTCGGACTGTCCTACCACGAATTAAACGAACAATCCGGTCGATTGGCCGGGTTGTTAATCGAAAAAGGCATCCTGGCGGACAGTATCGTGGGAATAATGCTGGAACGTTCCGTTGAGATGATAATAGGCATTTTCGGCATATTAAAAGCCGGGGCCGCCTATTTGCCCATTGATCACTCGTACCCGGAAGACCGCATCGATTATATGTTAAAGGACAGTGGAGCAAAGATTGTCGTTAATGAAAAGTTTTTTAGGGGGTCAAGGGGGGCGATTTTACAAAAAAGCCCCCCTTGCGATGTTAATCTCGCTTACGTTATATACACTTCCGGTTCCACGGGGCGGCCCAAGGGAGTGATGGTAGAGCATTGTTCCCTGCTTAACCGGGTGATATGGATGCAGAAGAATTATCCTCTTGGTTCGGACGATGTGGTTTTGCAAAAGACGCCCGTGACTTTCGATGTATCGGTGTGGGAGTTGTTTTGGTGGGGTGTTGCGGGGGCGTCGCTTTGTCTCCTGGAAGTTGGGGGAGAGAAGGACCCGGCGGTTATTGCGGTCGCGGTTGAGCGGCATGGAGTTAGTGTGATGCATTTTGTGCCTTCCATGTTGCACATGATGTTGGAGTACATTGAGAATGAAGGAATGGCGGGGCGGTTAAAAACTCTCCGTCGGGTATTTTCCAGTGGGGAGGTTTTGTCTCCCGGGAGGGCGGCGTGGTTTAACCGGCTTTTGTATGCCGGCAATAAAACGCAGTTGACCAATCTTTATGGGCCCACGGAGGCCACCGTGGATGTGAGTTGGTATAATTGTTTCGGTCCCGGTCATGTGCATGGGGAGATAATCCCTATCGGCAGGCCCATCGATAATATAAAATTGTTTATCCTGGATCGGCATTGTCGGTTGGTCCCGGTGGGTGCGCCCGGGGAATTGTGTATTGCCGGGGTAGGGGTAGCCCGCGGCTATTTGAACAACCCCGAACTAACAGCAGAAAGATTCAATAGGTCTTATCGGTCCAATAAGACCTATATTTTCTACAAAAGCGGCGACCTGGCCTGTTGGCTGGCGGATGGGAACATCCGGTTCCTTGGGCGGATGGATCGGCAGGTAAAAGTGAGGGGGTTTCGCATCGAGTTGGGGGAAATAGAGAACCGGTTATTGCAGCATGAAGCTGTACAAGAAGCCATCGTATCGGTAAAAGAAGACGCCGATGGCGATAAATATTTATGCGCTTATATCGTTTGCGATAAAAAATCTCCTGTAAATGCAGTACAATTGAAAGAGCATCTGTCTCAATCGCTTCCCGATTACATGATCCCGGCGCGGTTTGTGTACCTTGAGAAGATACCGGTAACTCCCGGTGGAAAAATTGATAGAAGAGCGCTGCCGGAGCCTGGAACGGACCGGCCCGCATCGGGCATCATTTATACCGCGCCGGAGAGCGACATTGAGAAGAAAGTCGTTGGATTGTGGAAAGAAGTGCTCAACCTGGGTAGGGTGGGGGTCAACGATAATTTTTTCGACCTGGGTGGACATTCGTTGCATATAGTCCGGCTTACCGGGAGGTTAAAAGAAGTATTTGCAAAAGATATCCCGGTCACCACCATGTTCCGGTATCCCACCATTCGATCGTTGGTCCGTCATTTGAACGGGGAGATAAAAGACGCGGCCATACCGGCGCTGCAAGAACGAAAGCAAGAAGAAAATGAAATCGCCGTTATCGGCATGGCCGTGCGGTTTCCCGGGGCCGCGAGCATCGAAGCATTCTGGAACAATTTAATGAAGGGCGTGGAGTCCATTACCTTTTTTACCGATGAGCAGTTGCGGGAAGCGGGGATTCCTGGCCATTTAATTGCAAATCCCCATTATGTCAAAGCCAAGGGTGTCCTGGAAAACAATCTCAATTTTGACGCCCAATTTTTCGAATATTCTTCGCGTGAAGCCCAGTTGATGGACCCACAATTGCGTGTATTGCATGAGTGTACCTGGGAGGCGTTGGAACACGCCGGGTATGATTCCACCACTTATACAGGCGACATTGGTGTTTATGTAGGGGCGCTGTCCAACGCTTCCTGGTTGGAACAGGTATCCGGCCACATCCGTGATCATTCCGATTGGCTGGCGATTGGCAGTTTGACCGACCGGGATTTTTTCAGCACCCGCATGGCTTATAAATTCAATTTAAGGGGGCCGGCCGTCGTCGTGCAAACCGCTTGTTCTTCCTCCCTGGTGTCCATAGCCAATGCATGTCGTGACCTTGAAAGCGGGGATTGCGATATTGCCCTGGCCGGGGGAGTTTCTATTTCCCATGAGGATGAGAAGGGGTATCTTTACCAGGAAGGCATGGTGCGTTCTCCCGACGGTCGCTGCCGGGCGTTCGATGCAAAGGCAGACGGCACCGTCGGCGGGAATGGTGTCGGCATCGTCGTATTAAAACCCCTGGCCGCGGCCCTGGTGGACGGCGACTTCATCCATGCCGTAGTCAAAGGGGCAGCCGTAAACAATGACGGTTCCCGGAAAATAGGGTATACCGCCCCCAGTATCGAAGGCCAGGCCGCCGTGATCCGGGCCGCCCTCCGGAAAGCCGGGGTGGAACCTGAAAGCGTCACTTATGTCGAGGCCCACGGGACCGGCACCAGGCTGGGCGACCCCGTTGAAATCGAAGCGTTGAAGCTTGCTTTTAACACCCATAAGAAACAGTTCTGCGCCGTCGGTTCGCTGAAAACCAATATCGGTCACCTGGACGCCGCCGCCGGCGTCGCGGGGTTTATCAAAACCGTACTGGCGCTGGAGCGCCGATTGCTTCCTCCTAGCCTTCATTTCATTACGCCCAACCAAGCCATCGATTTTGACAACAGTCCCTTTTATGTCAATACGCGGTTGAATTCGTGGAAGAGTAACGGTTTTCCCCTGCGGGCCGGGGTTAGTTCCTTCGGTATCGGCGGCACCAATGCCCACGTGGTCCTGGAAGAATTCGCCGTAGAGGAGGAGGCTGCGGCCCAATATGGCCCTCGTTCCCAGGGGACAGCGGGGAAACAATTGTTGATTCTATCCGCCCGGACAGGGGAGGCATTGGAGCGGGCGACCCGGGACCTGGCTGAATATTTAAGGGAAAATAGCCATTTGAACATCCGGGATATCGCTTATACCTTACAGGTGGGCAGGAGGGCCTTTGAACACCGGCGCACCGCTGCTGTATCCGACATCGATGACGCAGTCGAAATATTATCCGCATCCGGGCCAACCGATGTTCCACGGTTGCAGACCTTTTTTGCGGCGGAAAATTACCGGCCCGTGGTGTTTATGTTTCCCGGCCAGGGTTCTCAATACGTGAATATGGGCCTGGATATCTATAAAAGGGAACCCCTATTCCGCGAAGAAATGGACCGTTGTTTTGAAATTTTAAAATCCCTGATGGGGAACCATATTAAAGAGGTCCTATATCCTTTTTTAGATTGTAATAGGTCCAATAAGTCCTATAGGACCAATATTATCGATCAAACTGAAATCACCCAGCCCGTGATTTTTATCATCGAATATGCCCTGGCAAAATTGTTGATGTCATGGGGAATCAAGCCCAATGCCATGATCGGCCACAGCATCGGGGAATATACCGCCGCCTGCATTGCCGGCGTGTTTTCCCCGGGAGATGCGCTGCAGTTAGTGGCGACACGGGGAAAACTCATGCAGCAAACGCCCCCGGGCGCCATGTTGGCCGTTTCGCTCCCCGAAGAAAGGGTGAAACCCTTTTTGGATGAGTACATCTCCCTGGCGGCCGTCAATGGGCTTAATGCCTGTGTGGTGGCCGGTTCGGTCGAGCATATCCAAAGATTGGCCGTCAACCTGGGGGAAGCGGGCATCGAAACCCGGCTGCTTCAGACTTCCCATGCCTATCATTCCGCCATGATGGATCCCGTCCTGGAGAAATTCCATTCAGCCCTTCGAAGCATAAAATTAAATCCCCCCCAGATTCCCTATATTGCCAATGTCAGCGGCGCCTGGATTACCCCCCAACAGGCCGTCGATAAAGATTATTGGACCAATCACCTGAGAAAAACCGTGCGCTTTGCCGATGGATTGACGGAAATATTAAAAGAAGAACGCGCCTTGTTGATCGAGATCGGGCCGGGCCGGACGTTAAGCACCTTTGCCGCCCGGCACCCGCATAAAAAAAACACCCAGGAAGTGATAAACCTTTTAAGACACCCGAAGGAGGAGGTATCCGATCATGATTTCCTCCTGGAGCGCGTCGGTCGAATGTGGGGCAGCGGCCTGGAAATCGATTGGACGCGATTCCATTCCCTCCAGGGGCGTCGCCGCATTCCATTACCTACCTATCCATTTAACAGTCTCCCTTTCCGGCCCGGGAAAAACAAATCCCCGGCGGAAGGAAAAAGGAAAGATATGGCCGATTGGTTCTATGTACCCGTCTGGAGACAAACCCTTCACACGCATCTTTATCTGCGTGAAGCCGGGGTAAAGAAGAAATTCACCTGGTTGGTGTTCATGGATGATACCGGTTTCGGCCCCCGGTTGGCGGACCGATTGGAAAAAGAAGGACAGGGCGTTGTCCGGGTGGAAAAAGGGAAGGGTTTTAGATGTAAAAGTAACGGTGTGTATACCATCGATCACCGTGTGGGCGCCGATTATGAGAAAATATTGGAGATACTGAAGGGGAGTGAAAAAGAGAGCGTCACCAGGATTCTTCACTTGTGGGGAGTCGCCCCGCCCCAACGCGATATTAAAGATATATTTCAAACCGTTGAAGCGGACCTGGACTTTGGATTTTACAGCCTTCTTTACCTGGCCCAGGCCATCGGGACAACCGGCCTGCCCTCCCCGCTTCATATCGATGTAATCACCAACGACATGCAGCCCGTGGTAGGGGAGGAACCCTTGCGTCCAGGTAAAGCGGCAATCCTGGGGCCCGTAAAGATCATCCCCCTGGAGTATCCGAATGTGCAGTGCCGCAGCATCGATATCCGTCTCCCGGAACCCCACAGCATCGAAGAAGATAGGTTAATCGAAAATATAGCGGCAGAAATTTTTTCCGAAAACAATCCCCCTGTTGTCTCTGCGTTCCGGGGTGGTTACCGGTGGGAACAGGTCATGGAACCCCTGCGCTTTGAAAAGAGCGAAGGAACTCACCCCCGGCTGCGAGAGAAGGGAGTTTATCTCATCACCGGTGGGTTGGGCGGCATCGGGTACACCCTGGCGGAACACCTGGCCGCTAACGTAAAGGCGCGGTTGATCCTGGTGGGCCGATCGGAATTGGCCCCCGGCGGACCATGGGAAGGAAAAATAAAGACCCTGGAAACCATGGGGGCCGAAGTCCTGGCTTTTAGCTGCGATGTATCCGATGTCGAAGGAATGAAGGGGGTTATCCATGAGGCAGTCCGGCGTTTCGGTCCCATCGACGGCGTCATTCATGCCGCCGGCGTCGCCGATTACTCCGGCGTCATCCAGCGGCGGACCCGGGCCATGAGCGAATCCATCCTGGCCCCCAAGATCAAGGGCGCACTCGTGCTGGATACCCTCCTGGAAGGGGCGTCCTCCCCCTTTATGCTATTTTTTTCTACCATCGGCAACATCGCCTGGGGCCAGAAGTTCGGCCAGGCAGCCTACGCCGCAGCCAACGAGTTCCTGGATGTTTACGCTTTTCACCGGGCGGCCCGCACCGGTCGGTTTACCGTATCCGTCAACTGGTCCGACTGGCAGGAAGTCGGCATGGCAGTGACCGCCGCCGCGCATTGGGCCAGGACCCTGCGCCTGGAAGGAGACGCCCGGTCCCTGCTCAAGGATGCCCTATTGCCCGCCGAGGGCGTGGAAGCCTTCCGGCGTATCCTGGAGCATCGGTTCCCCAGGGTGGTCGTATCCCCGGGGGATTTAACCGAAAAAATCGAACACAGCGCCGCCGCTTTCCGTGAAGTGGTGGAACAAAAGGGAAAACCCAGCCCTGGGACGCGGACGCCCATGGGCGATATCCGGCAAACCATTACCGCTGTCTGGCAGGAGTTCCTCGGCAGCGAGTCCGTGGGACCCGATGATAATTTCTTCGATCTCGGGGCTTCGTCCCTGGATATCATCCAGGTCAACAACCGGTTGAAAGAGGCGCTCCATAGAGAAATCCCATTGGTTGCGCTTTATACATACCCCACCATTCATTCATTGTCGAACCACCTGGGGCGACTGTCCCCGGGATATTCATCTTCCCTGGACGAAAAACTAAAAGAGCAGGTGCAAGGGATCAAACGTTCCAGGCGCAAGCTTAATCAAACCATAAAGAAACTGAGGGGCGCCAACCATGGCTAAAAAAAATAAAAAGAGCCCATTGACCGGGCTGGAGATTGCAGTAATAGGAATGTCCGGGAGGTTTCCCGGCGCATCCGATATCCATGAATTCTGGAAGAATTTAAAAAATGGGCTGGAAACCATATCATTTTTTTCAGATAGAGAACTGGAGGAATCCGGTGTGGACCCCCTTTTAATAAAACGTCCCAATTATGTAAAAGCCAAAGGTATCATCGAAGATATCGAGTATTTCGACGCCGGTTTTTTCGACTACACCCCCCGGGAGGCGCGAATTATGGACCCGCAGATACGCCTCCTGCATGAATGCGCCTGGGAGGCGCTGGAAAACGCCGGTTATGATCCTCATACGTACAAAGGCCTGATCGGGATTTATGCCGGCGCGTCATTTAATGCAAACTGGCTTTCCTATTTTGCCGGCGACAACGATGCCGCCTCTCGTATGACGGCAGGGAGTTTGTGTAATAAAGATGCCCTGTGTTCCCTAATTTCCTATAAATTAAATCTCAAAGGTCCCAGCTTGACCATTTACAGCGCTTGTTCCACTTCGTTGGCGGCTATTCACCAGGCCTGCCGGTCGTTATTGACCGGCGAATGCTACATGGCCCTGGCAGGGGGGGCTTCCGTATCATTGCCCAAAAAAAGCGGGTATTTGTACGAACCGGGCGTGATATTTTCCCCGGACGGTCACTGTCGCGTTTTCGACGCCGACGCCCGGGGCACCGTTTTCGGGGATGGGGCCGGGATGGTATTGTTGAAACGGTTGGAAGATGCCATCGATGATGGGGATTACATATATGCCATGGTCAAAGCGTCGGTGGTCAACAATGACGGTTTCCGTAAAGCAGGGTATGCCGCCCCCAGCGTCGAGGGCCAGGAAGAAGTGGCCCGCGCGGCGCTCTATATGGCGGAAGTGGCGCCGGAAAGTATTACCTATATCGAAACCCACGGCGCCGGCTCCCAGGTCGGCGATTCCGTTGAAATGGAAGCCCTGGGGCGAGTGTTTAATACGGGAAAAAAGAAGTATTGCGCCGTGGGTTCGGTTAAAACCAATGTCGGGCACCTGGACGTGGCCGCCGGTATGGCCGCGTTTATTAAGACCGTCCTGGCGTTAACCCACCGCTTGATTCCCCCAACGCTTCATTTTAAAACCCCCAACCCGGAAATCGATTTCGAAAACAGTGCGTTCTATGTCAATACTACCCGGGGGCCCTGGGAAAATGGAACCGGTCCTTTGCGCGCCGGGGTTAGCGCTTCCGGCATCGGCGGTTCCAATGTGTACCTGGTGCTGGAAGAAGCCCCTATTTCCGTATCGTCGGAGATGTCCCGCAGCGCCCATTTACTGGTGTTATCCGCCCGGAGTGATTTCGCCCTGGAGCGGGCCACCTTTAATCTTTACATTTATTTGAAAAAAAATCCCGGGCTTAACCTGGCGGATGCCGCTTATACACTGCAGGTGGGAAGGCGCGCCTTTGTCAAACGGAGGGCCCTGGTTTGCCGCGATAACGGGGATGCCGTGGATATCTTGGAGCGGAGAGATCCCCGCTGCCTGTTTAGCGGCGATCATATCGACCGTTCCTTGATTTTCATGTTTCCCGGCCAGGGGACGGAGTACGACCATATGGCCTGGGAACTCTACCGGGATGAACCCGTGTTTAAAAATCATGTAGATCGGTGCGCCGAGATAGTAAAATCCATTTCCGGGTGCAACCTTATCGATGCTATCTACCCCCGGAATCCGGCCGCCGTCCCCCTGGACCAGGCCCCCACGGCGCAATTAGCCCTTTTTACAGTCGAATATGCCCTGGCCCGCTTATGGATGGATTGGGGGTGCCGGCCGCGGGGAATGATCGGTCACGGCATCGGTGAGTATGTGGCTGCAGCCATTTCCGGGGTATTTACAGCAGAAGGCGCCCTCCGTTTACTGTGGGCCCGCTGCCAGTTGATGCAGCGAATACCTGAAGGCCGCATGGCGGCCGTGGTGCTGGGGGAGAAAACAACCCGGTCTTTCCTGGGTCGTGACCTCTGGCTGGCAGCCGTTAATACCCCCTCTTTATGCGTAGTGTCCGGGACCACCGCCGCGGTTCACCGCCTGGAGAAAGAATTGGCGGCAAACCGCATCCCCTGTATCCCTTTAAAAACCAGGTGGGCTTTTCACTCCGGGATGCTGGATGATATCCTGGAGCCCTTTGCACGCGTAATAGAGCAGGTCCCGCTGAAATCGCCCCAGGTACCCTTTCTCTCGTGTGTCACCGGCCAGTGGATTACCCCCGGGGAAGCCATGGCCCCCACCTATTGGGTTAAACAAATGCGCCAACCGGTCCATTTTTCCAGGGGCATCCGGGAAGTGTTAAAGGAACCCAACCGCGTGCTGCTGGAAGTGGGGCCGGGGGACACCTTAATAAGATTGGCAAAAGAGCACACCCAGTACGAGGAGCATCGGGCCCCCGGCCGGATACTGACCAGTCTTCGCAGGAGCGATGAGGTGGAGTCGGACCAGGCGTTTTTATTGAAAACATTGGGACAGTTGTGGGTTTCCGGCGTCATGCCGGATTGGGAGAGTATCTACCGCAGCCAGAACCGCCATCGTATCCCGCTGCCCACCTATCCGTTCGAAAGACAATATTACTGGATCGAAGAGAAGCAAATACCGCGGAAAGAGTTCAACCCCCCGGGAATTACCGGGGAAGCCCCGGCCCCATATCATCCGCGGCCCGCATTATCGGTGAAATATACGCCGCCGACGGGAAAAATTGAGGAATTCATCACCGCTGTCTGGGAAGAAGTTTTCGGCATACGCCCCATCGGCATTCATGATAATTTCTTCGAATTGGGGGGACATTCGTTAAGCGCTACTATTGTGACTTCCCGGATTTACCGGGAGTTGGATGTAAATGTGCCGTTAAAAGAGATGTTTGATCATCCCACCATCCGCCAACTGACAGGGTATGTGGATGAGTCGACGAAGGAAGCCCACCCCGTCATCGAACCGGTTGAAAAACGCCGCTGCTATCTTTTATCCTCCGCGCAAAAACGGCTGTATTTCTTATGGCAAATGGATAAGCAGTCCACCGCATACAACATGCCGGTGGTAAGGGTGGTGGAGGGCGAAATAAACCGGGAAAAATGCGAAGCCGCCTTCAAAAAATTAATCCAGCGCCATGAGAGTATCAGGACTTCCTTTCACATCATCGAAGATTTCCCTGTCCAGGTGGTGCATGATGATGCGTCGTTTGAAATAGAATATTATGAGGCTGAGGACGGGGTACAGTTTACAGAGCACATGATACAGGGTGTACAGGGCGTTGCCTATATAAAAAATTTTGTCCGGCCCTTTGACCTGTCTCATGCCCCACTGCTGCGGGTGAGGTTGGTTAAATTAGCACAGCAGCGGCGCCTGCTTCTATTCGACATGCATCATATTATTTCTGACGGCGCCTCCATGAATATATTTATTAAAGATTATATGGCCCTTTATGAAGGAAGGGTATTAGCCCCGCTGCATATACAGTACAGGGATTTCGCCTGTTGGCAGGCCGGGCGGAAGGAGAGCGCCGACCTGGAAAAACAAGAAGCGTATTGGAAAAAGGAGTTTGGGGGGGAAATACCTGTATTGGACTTGCCGGTGGATTATGCCAGGAACTGCCTTACAACAGGAAATGTCGAAGGCAACCATATTAACTTTGAAATCGACCGGCAGGAAACCCGCGCCATCAATAAACTTGCTGCCGCGGGGGGCGCCACTTTATTTATGGCGCTTTTTTCCATTTTCAATGTGCTGCTGGCAAAGTTGAGCGGCCAGGAGGATATCGTGGTGGGTTCGCCCGTTGCCGGCCGCAGGCTTGCGGATATTCAACAGGTTATCGGTATATTTATCAATACGCTGGCGCTGCGCAGTTTCCCTACGGCGGAAAAAACGTTTAAAGATTTCCTCGACGAAGCCAGGGAAAGGGTATTGCAGGCTTTTGAAAACCAGGACTACCAATTTGAAGACCTGGTGGAGAAAGTGGGCGTTACCCATGACCGGAGTCGCAATCCCCTGTTCGATGTGATGTTTGTCCTGCAAAATACAGGCGTACCGGAAATCGAAATACCCGGCTTAAAATTGAAGCCCTTTCAATTTAAAAACTGGACGTCGAAATTCGATATCACCTGGAGCGCGGTCGAAGCGGACGGGCTGCTGCATTTCCGGGTGCTGTACCGCACCCGACTCTTCAAAGAGGAGAGTATCCGCCGGTTTATAAAGTATTTCAAGAAGATCGTAACCGTCGTCATCAGGCGCCCGGGATTGAAAATTTCAGAAGTAGAGATAATAACGGAAGAAGAGAAAAAACAGGTCTTGCTGCAATTTAACCGCAGCGGTGCGGATTATCCCAGGGAAAAGCTTCTTCACCAATTATTCCAGGAGCAGGTAAACAGGACCCCGGATCATATCGCGGTGGTCGGTTCAGCCGTAAAGGCCGGTTCAACCGTCGAGACCGGTTCAACCGTAGAGACGTTGCGCGCAGCGTCTCTACAAATTACCTACCGACAATTGAACGAACAATCCGGACGGTTGGCCAGTTTGTTAATGGAAAACGGCGTTCTTGCCGACAGTATAGTCGGAATAACGGTAGACCGTTCCGCCGACACGATAATATTGATCCTGGGTATATTGAAATCCGGGGGCGCCTATTTGCCTATCGACCCGGATTTCCCGCGGGAACGCATCGATTATATGTTGAGAGATAGTGGAACAAAGATGATGATCGGAAGAGCGGAAGAGCGGAAGAGCGGAAGAGCGGAATTTGTGTTATCTTGCTTTTTCCCCGCTTCCCCGCTTCCCCGCTTCCTCGCTTCCAATTCTTCAAATCTTGCTTACGTGCTTTACACTTCCGGCACCACGGGAAAACCCAGGGGTGTCCTGGTGGAACATCGCAGCGCCGTTAACGTGGTCTCCTGGTTCGGGAGAAAGTACTTGTTGAGAAGCGGCGTTAATGTTTTACAAATGTCCGATTATACCTTCGATGCCAGTGTTAACCAGGTTTTTGGCGCCCTTCTCCACGGCGCCGCGGTTCATGAGGTAGATAAGCGGTTAATTACCGATATCGATGCGCTGCGGGAATATATCGACGCCCACCGGGTCCATGTCATCAACTTTGTGCCCGTATTTTTAAGTCAACTGCTTTGCCACAAGCCGAAATTGGAGAGTTTGCACATTGTTATATCCGGGGCCGAGGCCCTGGACGATATAACCAAAGATAGAATCCTCGATAAAGGGTATGAATTGTACAATCAATATGGTCCCACGGAGACCACCATCGACGCCCTGGCATGCAGGTGTTCCAGGCGTAAAGTAAACCTGGGGACGCCCATTGCCAATACCCGGTGTTATATCCTGGATGAAAATACGAACCTTGCGCCCATCGGGGTTGCCGGCGAATTGTATATTGCGGGTGAAGGTGTGAGCCGGGGGTATTTGAACAATCCATTATTGACGGCGGAGAAATTTGTTTACCTGCCTTTCCTGCCGGGAGAGCGGCTTTACCGCAGCGGCGACCTGGCGCGCCGGCTGGCCGGGGGCGAGATCGAATTCCTGGGACGCATCGATGAGCAAGTAAAAATCAAGGGCTTCCGCATCGAATTGGGAGAGATCCGCAGTCAATTGCTGACCAGCGATTCTATTAGAGAAGCGGTGGTGGTGGAGGGTAAATCTTTTGGCAACAGCGTTTACGGCGAGGAAAGTTGTGAAAAATATCTCTGCGCTTACATTGTTTCAGACTGCGTGGTGGACCTGGCGGAGTTAAAAAATTGTCTTTCCCGGCGGTTGCCCGCGTACATGCTGCCCACTTATTTTGTCCAGTTGGATAAAATCCCCCTCACCACGGTTGGTAAATTGGACCGGAAAGCGCTGCCGGAACCGGAAGACAGGTTCGATGTACACTATACGCCCCCCGAAGGGGAAACCGAAGAAAAACTGGTGGAGATCTGGGCCGACATCCTGGGAAAAAAGAAGGAAGTTATCGGCCGGGGCGGTAACTTCTTCGAATTGGGAGGTCATTCTTTGAAAGCCACCCTGCTGGTATCCAGGATACACAAAACCTTCGCCGTCAAACTGCCGCTCCAACAGGTATTTAAAACGCCGGTTGTAAAAGAGCTGGCCCGCTGTATACAGGCCGCTTCCGAGGAAGAATACAGGACCGTGGAACCGGCTGAGAAAAAGAGTTACTATGCCTTATCCTCGGCCCAGAAGAGATTGTATGTGCTGCATAAGATGGAAGAAACGGGCGCTGCTTATAACATGCCGGCGGTGACGGTATTGGAGGGGATGCTGGACCTGGAAAAATTAGAGGGGGTCTTCATAAAATTGATCCGACGGCATGAGAGTTTAAGAACATCTTTTCAATTGGTTGAAGGAATGCCGGTGCAGAAAGTCCATGAAGATGTGGAATTCAAAATCAGGTACCGGGACTCCTCGTCCGGTAACGGTCCGGACCCGGTCGATTCATTTTTGGATGTTGAAAAGATGATCCGGGATTTTGTCCGCCCTTTCGACCTGGCAAAGGTACCCCTACTGCGGGTGGAGTTGATAAAGAGAGAGGAAAAGAGGTACATGCTGATGGTGGATATGCACCATATTATTTCTGACGGCGTCTCCGTGGAACGGTTTGTCACTGAATTTATGGCCCTCTACGGGGGACGTGAACTGCCGCCTTTAAAGCTCCAGTACAAAGATTATGCCCAGTGGCAGGAGGTCATGCGACCCCAACAGGCGGAGAATCTCAGGAAACAGGAAGAGTATTGGAAAAAACAATTCGCCGGGGAAATCCCCCTTTTGTATTTGCCCTTCGATTACCCGAGACCGAGAATTTTCAGTTTCGAGGGAGGGCAGAAGTATTTCCGGATCAGCAGGGAGCAGACCCAGGCGTTACAGAAACTGGCCCTGGGAGAAAGCGTCACCTTATACATGGCGCTGCTGGCGGTGTGTTATATATTTTTGTCCAGGCTCAGCGGCCAGGAGGATATCGTTATGGGGACCCCCACGGCCGGGCGCAGGCATGCAGACCTCCAAAACATTATCGGTATGTTTGTCAACACCCTGGCGATCCGTTGTTATCCCGGCGGCCGCATGACGGTGAAAAATTTTATAAAGGAAGTCCGGCAGCGAACATTGGAGGCCTTTGAAAACCAGGATTATCATTTTGAAGACCTGGTGGATCAATTGTCCATTACCAGGGATGTGGGCCGCAATCCCCTGTTCGATGTAATGTTTACCCTGCAAAACCTGGAAATCCCGGAGATCGAATTGCCCCAGTTGAAACTGACCCCCTATCCCTTTGAAAGGGGCGCCTCGTTGTTCGATTTGAGTATCGTGGCAAAGGAAAAGGAGGGACAATTACAGTTTATTTTCGAATACAATACCCGGTTGTTTAAACAGGAAACCATTCAGCGGTTCCCCGGTTATTTTAAACAGCTCCTGGCCGCATTGCCCTATCATATGGAGAAGACGATTTCGCAATTGGAGTTACTGCCCCCGGAGGAAAAAGAACAGGTATTGTCCCGGTTCAATGATACCCATTTCCCATACCCCGGGAACACGAGCATTCATGGGTTGTTGGAACAGCAGGCAGAGAAAATCCCCCACCAGGTTGTCCTTATCGGCAGGGCGGAAAGTGCAGGGGGGAATATGATTCATCTGTCTTATAAAGAGTTAAATGAAAGGGCAAATCGAAAGGCCCGCATGCTGGTTGTCCGCGGGGTGGGGGAGGGGACCGTCGTTGGGATCGCGGCGGAACGGTCCGTAGAAACGGCGACCGGCATATTCGGCATATTGAAAGCGGGCGCGGCTTATTTACCCCTGGACCCCGGCTGGCCCTCCGAGAGGATAGCGTTTATGCTGCATGACAGCTGCGCCTTGTGGTTGAAGGAAGGGGAATGGGAAGAGCAGAAAAGTGGAAGAGTGGAAGAGTGGAAAAATTTCCTCGATCTCGGTTCCGCCAGCCTCGCTTACATCATCTATACCTCCGGCTCTACCGGTAGGCCCAAGGGGGTAATGGTGGAACACCGGTCACTAGTGAACCGCCTTTTCTGGATACAGCAGCAGTACCGACTGGATAAGCGGGACGTAGTGCTGCAAAAAACACCCTTTATTTTCGATGTTTCCGTATGCGAGTTGTTCCGGTGCCTACCCGGCGGCGGAAGGATTTTATTACTGCCCGAAGGCGAAGAGAAAGAACCGGGCGTCATGATCGAAACCATAGAGAAACACCGGGCTACTACGATCGATTTTACGCCCCCGATCTTGAATATCTTCCTGGATTATATCCGCGGCCTGGATTGCGCAGGGAAGGTGGCCTCTTTAAGATGGGTATTTGTGGGTGTTGAAACCGTTGGTTTGGAATTGGTGAAAAAATTCAACGAGGTACTGTATATTGCCAACGGGGCGCAGTTGATAAATGCTTACGGTCCCACTGAAACCACGGTGGATGTGACGGCGTTCAATTGTTCGCTGGAGACGTTCCAGGGTACTGTTCCCATCGGTAAGCCCATGGGCAACACACGGGTATATATCCTGGATAAATATAGGAATGCCCAGCCTATCGGCGTGGTAGGCGAGCTTTATATCGCCGGCGACAGCGTTTCCCGCGGATATTTAAATAACCCCGAATTAACCGCAGAAAAATTTATTAAAAATAGGTCCTATAGGACCTATAAGACCTATATTTTCTACAAGACCGGCGACCTGGCCCGGTGGCTGCCGGACGCTAATATCGAATTTACCGGTCGGATCGATCGCCAGGTGAAAATCAGGGGCATGCGCATCGAATTGGGCGAGATCGAAAACCGGTTATTAAAACACATCCGGGTGAAGGAAGCCGTGGCGCTGGCAAGAACAGACAGCGGGGGGACGGGGTACTTGTGCGCCTTTATCGTCCCTGCAGATGCCGATGAGATAACGGATGACAAAACACATTTACTTACGAATGAATTAAAAGAGTATTTATCCGTGTTCCTGCCGGATTATATGGTGCCATCTCGTTTTGTCCTTATGAAAGAGATTCCTTTAACCCCCACCGGTAAAATAGACCGGGATGCCTTACCGGGGCTACCGACCCTGGAAAGCATGGAAAGAGGAGCGGTGGTTCCCAGGAGCGAAGAAGAGAAAATCTTGTTGGAAGTATGGGAAGAGGTGTTGGGATTTCAAAGGCCCGGGCTCCATGACAATTTCTTCGAACTGGGGGGGGATTCCATCAAAGCCATCCAGGTGGCGGCCCGGCTGCGTAACCGGGGGTTTGTTCTTAAACTGGTGGACCTCTTTCTAAATCCCCGCATCCGGGAACTGGCCGTACATATCCACCGGGCAAACGAAGTTCCGCGGGGGAATGCCCGAGACGGGAAGGAGCCGGTCCCCCCACACGATCACACCTATTATGATCAAAATTTAAATATAGAGGAAATGGACACTATAAAAAGAAAAATAGAAAGCATCGATTGGCGCGGAGAATTTTCATGAAAGGTATGGAACAACTGGCGGATGTATATAGCCTGTCCCCCATGCAGGAGGGGATGTTGTTTCATTCACTAATGGATAAGGATTCCCGAGCCTATTTTTGGCAGACCCTGCTGAGTTTGCAAGGGGATATCGACCGGGAAATTTTGGAAAAAAGTATCAACCGGGTGATCTGTCGTTATGATGTCCTGCGGACCGTTTTTCTTTCCGAGGATTTAAAGCAGCCGCTGCAAGCAGTTATAAAAGAGCGCCGCTTGAAAGTGGATTACCGGGATATTTCCCATTTAAACAGGGATAAAAGAGAAGAATTGGTGAAGGAGTTCTGCAGGAAAGACCGGGAAAAAGGATTCGACCTGTCCAAAGACCTATTGATGAGAATAGCGCTTTTCAAGACCGGGCCGGCCGCTTACAAGCTGGTGTGGAGTTCTCATCATATTATCATGGACGGTTGGTGCCTGGGTATCCTGTTTGGGGACTTCCTGCGGTTTTACGGCGCCCTGGGACGGGAAGTGGAAGTAGAAGAACCGGGACCGGCGGTTCCCTACCGGCGATATATCGAGTGGTTGGAGAAGCAGGATAAGGAAAAAGGATTGGCTTTTTGGCGGGAGTACCTGCGCGAGTATAACCGTCAGGCCGTACTGCCCACAACCGGGGGCCAGTGGACGGCAGGACGAACCGGCCAGTATGACAGGAAGCAGCATATACTGGAGGTGGGCGCTCCCCTGGTTGATGGTTTGGCCGGTATCGCCGCGCGGGCGCAGACGCCCCTGGCCGTTGTTTTGCAAACCCTATGGGGGGTGCTGCTGCAAAAATACAATAATACGACGGATGTCGTTTTCGGCATGGTGGTTTCCGTCCGCCCCCCGGAAATCGAGGGGATTGAACAGATGGCGGGGTTGTTCATCAACACGATGCCGGTGAGGGTTAAAACCGGGGGCAGTAAAACTTTTTTCCAGTTGCTGCGCGCCTTTTACGGGCAACTTATCAAATCGAAAGAAGCGGATTATCTTCCGCTGGCTGAAATACAGGCCCAATGCCTCTTAAAGAATCGTTTGTTCAACCATTTAACGGCAATTCAAAATTATCCCTTTGAAGAAAAACTGGTGCGCCTGGGCAGTGAAAATGAAACCGGGTTCCGGGTAGAAACGGTCGAGAGTTTCGAACAAGCCGAGTATGCGTTTAATATTATTATTACGCTCACGGGCGCGGGTAATGTGGCATTTAGCTTTGACGGGAGCCTGTATGCCGAAGAGATGGTCCGGCGATTGGGGGGGCAGTTTCTTTATTTGATGGGGCAGGTAGTGGAAAGGCCGGAAATAGACCTGGCAGACCTGGAAATCGCAACCCCGACGGAGAAGGAACAATTATTATTCGATTTTAATAAAATAGATGCAGATGATGTCCGAGGCGGCCCAACGGCCCACTGTTTATTTGAGCAAATGGCGGAAAGATTCCCGGACCGTATCGCCGTCATTGCCGGGGGTATCGATGAATGCCAATTATCTTACCGGGTATTGAATGAAAAGGCGGATGGGTTGGTTTTTTTTTTACGGGAGAAAGGCGTGGGGCCGGACATTATTGTGGGTCTCATGGTATTGCGGTCCCCCCGGTGGGTCATCGGTATGCTGGGCATATTAAAAGCCGGCGGCGCCTTTTTGCCCATTGATCCCGATTACCCGCAAGAACGTATCGATTATATGCTGAAAGACAGTGGAGCAAAGATTATTGTAGGGAACAGGCATGCTTGTTCCGATAAATTGAATTGTCAATTGTCAATTGTTAATTGTGAATTATTAATGGGTGTACCCAAGGCGCCTTTTCATCATTCATCATTCATCATTCATCATTCAAATCAGCTTTCATATATTATCTACACTTCGGGCACTACGGGGAAGCCCAAAGGGGCAATGTCGGAACATAAAGGGCTTGTTAATTTGAAATTGCTTTTCGATGGGGTATTTCATGTAGGTGTGGGGGACCGGGTTCTCCAATTTGCCCGGGGTTCTTTCGATGCGTCTATACTGGAAGTATTTATGGCGTTGTGGGCCGGTGCGTCGTTGTGTATCGCGCCGGATGAAACCATTGATAATCATTGTCTTTTTGAAGAATTTATGACCCGTCACCGGATCACCGTGACTTTGCTGCCGCCTACCTACCTGGCGCACCTGGACCCCGGCAGGATCGATTCCCTGCGGGTACTCATTACCGGCGGATCGGAAACCCATATGGGGTTGGTTGATAAATGGCGGGATAAGGCAACCTATATTAATGCTTATGGTCCCACGGAGGCGAGCATTGTGGCGAGTGCCTGGCCGGCGGTTGAACTAAAGGCAGCGGAGCCTGCTCACGTTCCCATCGGTAGGCCGCTCCCGCGGACCGGTGTTTTGATTATAAACCATGATACCCGGCTGCAGCCGGTGGGCGTCCCGGGTGAATTGTGTATCTTCGGTATCGGTTTGGCCAGGGGATATTTAAACAACCCGGAATTAACAGCGGAAAAGTTTATTAAAAATAGGTCCTATAGGTCCTATAAGACCTATATTTTTTACAAAACCGGCGATCTGGCGCGGTGGTTGCCCGATGGTAACATCGAATTCCTGGGGCGGTTGGATTTGCAGGTGAAAGTCAGGGGGTATCGCATCGAATTGGCGGAGATAGAGGCCCATTTGCTGGTCTATCCCGGTATAAAAGAGGCGGCGGCGACTGTCCGGGAAGAAAAAAACATCGATGAGCGATATATCTGCGCTTACCTCGTGGGTGAAACGGTGGGCGCGGCGGAATTAAGGGAACACCTATCCCGTTTCCTGCCCGGTTATATGATCCCGGTGCGGTTTGTTTACCTGGAAAGGTTGCCCCTCAGCTCCACGGGTAAAGTGGACCGGAAAGCCTTGCCTGATCCCGATGCCGTGGAACAGCCGGGGTATGTGACGCCGAGCAATGAGGTGGAAGAGAAACTTGCAGCTATATGGGCCGAGGTCCTGGGATTGGATAAAAAGGTTGTCGGTATTGCGGATGATTTTTTCATGTTGGGTGGGCATTCCCTCAAAGCCACGATTGTGGCCGGTCGTATTCACAAGGAGTTGGGGGTAAGCGTACCCCTGGCAAAATTATTCGCATATCCCCGCATCAGCCAACTGGCCCGGTACATCGGCGGCGTTCCGCGCAAATCCTATGCCGATATCGGGGCCGCTGAAAAGAAGGAATATTATCCGGTATCCCCAGCGCAGCAGCGGTTCTATATGCTTCAGCAAATGGCGCCGGAGAGTACGGCTTATAATATGCCCCAGGCTTTGCAACTGGGCGGCGACGTGGACATAGTAAAACTGGAAAGGGTTTTTATGCGGCTCATCCAATGTCATGATAGTTTCAGGACTTCGTTCGAACCGGTGGATAACTGTTTGGTACAGTGGGTCCATGATCGGGTTGAGTTTAAAACAAAAGTTTTTGGAAGTCCAGAAACCTTTTTTCAAAAAGGTTTCTGGCCGCCGGAGGCTATTATTAAATCTTTCATTCGTCCTTTCGATTTATCGCGGGCTCCCCTGCTGCGGGCGGCGCTCATAAAGACCTTTGCAGGAAAATACATCATGATGGTGGACATGCACCACATCATCTGCGACGGCGCCTCGTACGGGATATTGGCGCGCCAGTTCCAGGCCCTTTACAGCGGGGAAGAGCCGCCGCTCATGCGGTTGCAGTATAGGGATTTTTCTCGGTGGCAAAGCGATCTATTAGCGTCCGGCCAAATGGCCGAAGCGGAGAAGTACTGGCTCTCGATGTTATCCGGCAAATTATCACGCCCCCAAATGTCCCCAATGCCCACGGACTATCCCCGACCGGAGAAACAGGGTTTTGCGGGAAAAAGTTTTTGTTTCCGTTCCGGGAAAGAATTGGCCTCCCGGGTCAACCGGATGGCGCGGCAGACCGGCAGCACGTTGTATATGACGCTGTTGGCTGTTTTCAATATTTTATTGTCCCGCCGCAGCGGTCAGACCGATATTCTTGTCGGTTCCCCCATGACCGGTCGTACCCACCCGGACCTGGAAAACATCATCGGCCTGGTAATGGCGACCGTGGCACTGCGTAATTACCCCACGGGAAATAAAACTTTCAGGGAGTTCCTGGAAGAAGTGAAGGTCAACACCCTGAAAGCTTATCAATACCAGGCCTATCCTTTTGAAGCGTTATTGGAGCGGGTGAATTACCGGGAAGATGGGTTGTCCGGCCGCAACCCGTTTTTCGATGTCAGTTTGGCGGTGCAGAATATCGAGGATGCCCGGCCCAAAACCCATTCAAATGAAAGTAATCCCGCGTTGGAGATCATCCCGTATGAGTATGACTACCGGGAAACATCCAAAATGGATTTGACACTCACTGCGCAGGAGCAGGAAGGGGAGATCGTCTTTCACCTGGAATATTGTACTGCTTTGTTTAAATCCGCGACCATGGAGCGATTTTCAAGGCATTTTTTAAATCTGTTAAATGAAGTAGTGGAAGCGCCGGACAAGCGTATCGAGGATTTTACCTTGCAGGGCCGCGATGGGGGGGCCGGGCCTTTTAGTTGTTTTATTATCGGGGAGTCCACCCTGCTTACCCGGGCGGCGGAAATATTAATGCGGTACGGGCACCGGGTCCTGGGGATTATCTCCGACGATCCCCAGGCAACCGCCTGGCGCCGGGAAAAGAACATCCCGGGTATCGGTTTTAGCGAAGCCGCGCTCAAATCATTTTTAAACCGGTCTTTCGATTATCTTTTAAGTATTAATAATGAGCATATCTTAGCGCCGGAAATATTGGCGCTGCCCCGGAAGGGGGCTATCAACTTCCATGATTCGCCGCTGCCCCGCGGCGCGGGTATGTATGCCACTACCTGGGCGCTGATGGAACAGGAAACCCGGTATGCGGTTACCTGGCACGAAATGGACAACGGCATCGATACCGGGCCGATATTGATACAAGCGCCTGTAAAGATCGAACCCGGTGAGACCGCGGGTTCCCTTAATATGAAATGTTATGAAGCGGCAGTGGAAAGTTTTGAAACGTTGGTATCTCAATGGGAGGGCGGCGGCCCCACGCCGCGGACCCAGGACCCGGTGGGGTGGACTTATAATCCTTCTTACAAACGCCCCTTTGCCGCCGGGGTTATTAACTTTAACCAGCCGGCCGCAATGATCGATGCCTTTGTCCGGGCATTGAGCTTCGGGGATTACCCGAATCCGCTGGCCGCGCCCAAGCTCGTAATCGGCGGTGAATTTTTCACGGTGCGCGAGGTTTTCCCGGTGAAATGTGAAACAAATTCCACAGACGCGCCCGGTTCGCTGTTTATTGCCGCCGCCGACTGCGACCTGGAAATTCGGCGCTTATTCACCCTGGAAGGCAGGGAAATCCAGGTGCATGACCTGGCGCTGCAAAAAAAACTGGAACACGGTAAACCATTGGGAACCCTGGATGTTGATACGGCCTTGCGCATCGACCGGTTGAACCGGGCGGTGTGTAAATATGAGGGCCATTGGCTGGAGAGGCTTCGCCGGTTACAACCCCTTGCGTTTCCTTATGCGGTCGATGCCGTCAATAGTCCCCCCGGTGGTGGAAATAGGGTGGACGTTATTCCATTTCCCCTGCCGGGAGAAATACAGCGCCTCCCGGGTTCGATGCCGCAGGCGGAAAGAGTGGTAACGGCATTTTTTGCCTGGCTTTGCCGCATCACGAATCGATACAGGTTCGACGCGGGTTGGAGCGACCCGGCGCTCCGTCTTGATGTCAGCGGATTGGAAAAATTGTTTGTCGTTCCCACATCTATACTGGTGGACCTGGACCCGGAACTCACGTTTGCCCAATGCGCCCAAATCCTGCATGAAGAGTTGGCGCGATTACGGAAGTGGAAAACCTTTATCCGCGATATTTTTCAACGTTATCCCCGTTCCCTGCCCGTAACTGCACCGGGAGACCTGGAAAAAACGACGGCCTGTGGTGTGATGGTGTTGGACAGGCCGGATACCCCCCTCCCTGACTATGTCCCGTGTTTTTACCTGGGGGTTCCTGAAAATGGCGATGAATGTATTTGCCTTTATAACAATGAGCGATTGACGGAAGAGAATATCCGGCAATTATTGCATCATTTTACGGTTTTTCTTCAATCCGTATCGGTTGACCCTTCGCTTCCGCTGCGTCGGCATACGCTCCTGGATGAGGAGGACTGTTTTTACCAGTTATACCGGTTGAATGATACGGAGGCAGCGTTTCCCCAGGGCCAGGCGGTGCACCGGTTGTTCGAGGCGCAGGTCGAACGAACGCCGAATAATACAGCCCTTATCAGCGCCCCGGGAGGTGTGGAGCACAGGATTTCTTACCGGGAGCTTAATGAGAACGCGAACCGGCTGGCCGGGCTGCTGAGGCAAAAGGGAGTAACTACCGGCGATCTGGTGGCCTTGATGATGGACCGTTCTATGGAAGTTGTAACGGCGGCGCTGGCTGTATTGAAAGCCGGTGGCGCATATTTGCCCATCGATCCGGAGTACCCCCAAGAGCGCATCGATTATATTTTGAGAGATACTAATGCAAGGATTTTATTAGGAAAGGAAGATTGCCAAAAGAAAATAATTGTTAATTGTCAATTGTTAATTGTTAATTGTAAACTAATGAGCCCGCGCTCACGTTCACTGACGCAGGCGACTTTTCATCATTCAAATCATCTCGCTTACGTTATTTACACATCCGGTTCCACGGGCAGCCCCAAAGGGGTGGCGGCGACGCACGACAACCTGACGGCTTATATCCATGCATTCGACCGCGAGTTTAACCCGCGGGAGACGGATACGGCTCTTCAGCAGGCTTCCAGTAGTTTCGATACGTTTGCCGAGGAGATGTACCCTATTTTACTGAAAGGGGGCGCCCTGGCAATTGCCGGGAAAGAACGGGTACGGGATATTCAACGCCTGGTCCGTTTCATCGAGGAATACCGGGTCACGGTTATTTCCTGTTCCCCCCACCTGTTGGGCTTGTTGAATTCGTTTGACTCCAATGTTTCGCCGAATCCGCTGCGGACTGTGCATACGTTTATCAGCGGCGGCGATGTTTTGAAATGGGAACATGTGAACCGCCTTTTGGGTATCGGCAGGGTCTATAATACCTACGGTCCCACCGAAACCACGGTGTGCACTACTTTTTTTAAGTGCCCCCGGTATGAAGGGGGTAAGGTTTCCGGTGTACCCATCGGCAGCCCTATTGCCAATTATAAGGTTTATTTATTGGATGAAAACCTGGAGTTGGCGCCGGTGGGTCTTACGGCCGAAATGTATATTGCCGGGCCGGGGGTTTCGGCGGGTTACCTGAACCGGCCGGAATTAACCGGGGAAAAGTTTAATAGGTCCTATAGGTCCTATAAGACCTATATTTTTTACAAAACCGGCGACCTGGCGCGGTGGTTGCCGGAGGGTGTCCTGGAATTTATGGGACGCGCGGATCAGCAGGTCAAGATCCGGGGCTACCGCATCGAACCGGCGGAGATCGAAAGCCGTTTGATGCAGCGCGATGACATTAAAGATGCGGTAGTGGTTGCCAATGTGGACCACGGCGGGGATTTATACCTCTGCGCTTATATGGTGGGCCAAACGCTTTATCCACCCACTCACCATGTACTGAAGGATTATTTATCGGCGTTTTTGCCGGATTATATGATTCCCTCCCGTTTTGTTTCTATTGAAACACTGCCCCTAACGCCCCATGGTAAAATCGACCGCCGGGCGTTACCGGTTCCTGGGTGGGGTGAGAGAGAAGCGCATGATGTGGTAATACGCCCGCGCAATCCCGTGGAAAAAAGATTGGCGGAAATATGGGGGGAAGTCCTGGGTATTGACGAAAAATTCATCGGCGTTACTTCCAATTTCTTCGAATTGGGCGGGCATTCTCTTAATGCCACTATCATGATCTCTAAAGCTCACAAGGATTTCCAGGTCAACCTGCCCCTGGGCGAGGTTTTTAAAAAACCCTATATCGAAGCCCTGTATCGATATATCGGGGAAAGCCGGCAAACTCTTTACAACTCCATTGAAGCGGTGGAAGCAGGGGAAGAAGAGGGTGTTTACCCGTTATCTTCGGCGCAAAAGCGACTTTTTTTCCTGGAACAATTGGAAGATATTGGGACCAGTTATAATATGCCCTTTTTCTTCATTATTGAAGGGGATATGGATGAAGACCGATTTGAAAATGCCTTCAAATTTTTAATCCAACGTCATAAATCGCTGCGCACCTCTTTTCATTTGGTGGATGGGCAACCGGTTCAGAGGGTTCATTCAAAAGTTTTTGGAAGTCCGGAAACCTTTTTTCAAAAAGGTTTCTGGCCGCCGGAGGCAATTACTAAATCTTTCATTCGTCCATTCGATCTTTCGTGTGCGCCATTGCTGCGGGTGGGGTTAATGGAAATGGCAGAGCAGGGGCGCCTGGTTTTGTTCGACATGCACCATATTATTGCCGACGGTATGTCCATGGGGATATTAATCAAGGAATTTTCCCGGGTTTATAATGGCGAAGCGGAACAACTGCCGGGTTTGAGAATCCAGTACAATGATTTTGCCGTTTGGCAGAACCGTCTCTTTCAAAGTGGGAAAATCAGGGAACAGGAAGATTACTGGTTCGAACAGTTTAAGGACCGCGATAGTATCCCGCTGCTGGACCTGCCCACGGATTTCCCGCGGCCAGAAATGTTGAGTTTTGCGGGGGATGTTTTCGAATTTAGCCTGGAGGCCGAAGAGGCCGCCCGGTTTAAAGAGTTTATACGATTTTCCGGCGCTACGCTTTATATGGGCCTTAACGCTGTTTTTACCTTGCTGCTGCACAAGTATTCCGGCCAGGAGGATATTATCGTGGGCACAGGCATTGCCGGGAGGCGCCATGCGGACCTCCAGGGGATTATCGGCATGTTTGTGAATACCCTGGCCATCCGTACCTGCCCCGGCGGCGATAAAACCTGCCGGGTATACCTGGAAGAGGTGAAAGAAATAACGCTGCAAGCCTTTGAAAACCAGGACCTGCAATTTGAAGAACTGGTGGACCGGCTTAACCTGGAACGGGACCCTTCCCGCAATCCACTCTTCGATGTTTCCCTGGTGGTCCAGAATTTCGAACGGCCGCCGCTGGACCTTAAGGGCCTGAAGGTAAAACCTTACCGATACCGAAAGAATACGGCAAAATTCGATATGACTCTTTTTGCTTTCGAGAGGGAGGATGGGATCGATTTTCAGTTGGAGTACAGCACACGATTATTCGCACCTAAAACCATCCAACGGTTGGCCGGACAACTTGAACGCATCATCCGGCAGTTCCGGGAGACCCCGGGCCTGCGCATTTCCCATATCGATATGGTAACGGAAACGGAGAAAGAGGAATTGCTTTACCGGTTTAATGACACGGATGTCCCTTATGATGTGGAACGGACATTGCATGGGTTATTTGAAGGCCAGGTGGGGCGCGCCCCGGACCGTATCGCCGCTGCGGGGCAAGGGGAAATGTTGACTTATGGGGAATTAAATGAAAAGGCCGGTCAGTTGGCGGGTTATCTTTTTCATGGCAAAGGGGTCCGGCCCGATGATCGGGTAGCCCTGTTAATGGACCGGTCCCTGCAATTGATCATCGCCATCCTGGGCGTACTCAAGGCCGGGGCGGCTTATTTGCCACTGGACCCGGTTTTACCGATGGAACGGATCAAAACCGTTATTATGGACGCGGGCCCCGGGGTATTACTTTCGCAAAAACGGTTCATTCGAACTTTGCACCGGCTGCAGTGGGGCTGCCCGTCGCTGCATACGTTCCTGTGCCTGGATTCGCGGGAAATCCACGGGGAAATGGAAACGGAACGACAGGAACTGGTGGAACCGCATCTCTGGGATTATGTGGCGGAAAAGGGTACGGATGATATCACCGCCGGGGGTTGGATCAGCAGTTATACGGGTGAATCTTTCAGCAGGGCCGAGATGGATGAATACGGCGGGAATGTTTTGAAAAAATTAGCTCCGCTGCTGCATGAAGATACGCGTGTTTTGGAGATCGGTATTTCCAGCGGTATTACCATGTACCGCATCGCGCCCCGGGTGGGTTTTTATTGCGGCGCGGATATTTCCGAAGTTATTATCCGGGAAAACCGGGAACGGGTGCGGCGGGAAGGATACCGCCATATTACATTGTCCTGCCTGGCAGCCCATGAGATCGACCTGCTCAATGAAGGGGATTTCGACCTGGTTATCATCAACAGCGTGATCCAGGCCTTTCCGGGCCACAATTACCTGCGGCAGGTGTTGGCTAAATGCATGGGGTTATTGAAACCGAAGGGGTATTTGTTTATCGGCGACGTGATGAACCCGGACCTGGAAGGGGAATTGTCCCGGGAGATGGAAGAGTTCAAGCGCAGCCCGGTCAATAAAGGAAAACTTTATAAAACCAAGACGGATTTTTCCGCTGAATTGTTTGTGTCGCCCGGTTATTTTGAAGACTTAGCCGTGGATTTGCCGGGCATTACCGCAGCCCAGTGTACGCCTAAAATTTATTCGATCGAGAACGAGTTGACCCGGTTCCGTTATGATGTGTTGTTGACAGTGGATAAGGCGGCATGGGAAAAAGGGAAACCGCTGCTGAAGAAAAAATTCCAGGAAGATCTGCGTGCCCTGGAAATTTATCGTTCTACCGGTGTAATACCGAGGGTTACTTCCCGCAACCTGGCGTACTTGATTTTTACTTCCGGGACCACGGGGAAACCGAAAGGGGTGATGATCAAGCACCGGGGGATTGTGAATTTGAATCATTATTTTAAGATGAGAATCGGTATGACGGAAAGCGACCGTGTGCTGCAATTTGCCAATATTGCATTCGATGCTTCGGTTTGGGAAATTTTTATGGCTCTGTTAAATGGGGCTGCTTTATATATGATTAACGCGGCGATCATCGGGGATTACGCTGCGTTTGAAGAGTACCTGGAGAGATGCGGGGTCACGGTAGTTACTTTGCCGCCCCCATACCTGGCCCATTTGGCGCCGGGAAATATCTCTGGTTTGAGGGTCCTGGTCAGCGCGGGTTCGGAGATCGACGGTCTTTTGTTGGACCGCTGGCAAAAAAGGGTGCGGGTGATTAATGCTTATGGTCCCACCGAGTCTACTATTTGCGCGACGGCCTGGGAAACCACGGGTATTATGGAGACCCATTACCCCACGGTTCCTATCGGTAGTCCCATCGTAAATACCCGGGTTTATATCCTGGATCAAAGCGGTCATTTGCAGCCGATTGGGATTCCCGGCGAGTTATGTATTTCCGGGGACGGCCTGGCCCGCGGGTATTTGAACAGACCGGAATTAACCGCGGAAAAATTTATTAAAAATAGGTCTTATAGGTCCTATAAGACCTATATTTTTTACAAAACCGGCGACCTGGCGCGGTGGCTTGCTAATGGCAACATCGAGTTCCTGGGGCGGATCGATCAGCAGGTGAAGATACGCGGCTTTCGCATCGAACCGGCGGAGATCGAGAATCGCCTGCTGCGCCATGAAAATGTGCTGGAAGCCGTCGTTCTAAGCAGAGCAAATGAGCGGGGCGAAAAATATCTCTGCGCATATATTGTTACTTCCGCGGTGGGTGGGAGCGATGTTTCGACGCTGCGGGAACACCTGGCCGGTTATTTGCCGGATTATATGATTCCTGCTTATTTTGTCCGGGTGGACCGCATCCCCCTGACGGTCAGTGGGAAAATCGATGCAAAAGCATTGCCTGAACCGGCAAAAAGTACCACAAGCGGAGAATATACGGCGCCGCTGGATGATGTGGAAAGGAAACTGGCGGAAATATGGGCGGATATTTTATCGCTGGAAAAGAAAAGCGTCGGCAGGGGCGCCGGTTTCTTCGACCTGGGCGGCCACTCGTTGAACGCCATTACCATGATCGCCCGCGTCCACAAGGAACTGGGGGTAAAAATCCCGTTGGCCCAGGTATTTAAATTTCAGGCTATTGCGGGTTTATCCCGGTACATCAAGACCGCTTCCAGGGACCCCTATACCGCTATCCGCCCTGCCCCCCGCCGGGAATACTTCCCGTTATCTTCGGCCCAGAAACGGTTGTATTTATTACAGCAGCTCCTGGGGAGCGGTATTGCTTATAATATATCCACGGAGGTGTCGCTGGAGGGAGAACTTGATAAAAGAAGGTTGGAAGAAGTTTTTAAAGAATTGATCCAAAGGCATGAGAGTTTACGCACTTCTTTCCAGGTGGTGGAGGGAGAACCGGTGCAAAAAATCCATGAAGAGTTGGAAACAAAAGTTTTTGCGGAGCTTTTTTCAAAAAGCGACCCGCCGGAGGCTATTATTAAATCTTTTATTCGACCTTTCGATTTGTCCCATGCGCCGCTGCTGCGGGTGGGGTTAATACAGACGGGCCCGGGGAAATACATCCTGGTGGTGGACCTTCATCATATTGTATCGGATGGGGTTTCGCAGGGGATATTGATAAAAGAGTTCATGGCCCTTTATAGGGAAAAGGTTTTACCGCCTTTGCGACTTCAATACAAAGATTACGCTCAATGGCAATATGAGCAAAGAGGGGGGGAGATTATAAAGAAGCAGGAGGAGTATTGGTTGGGGCAGTTCCGTGAAGATGCAGCGCAATTAAATCTGCCGGTGGATTATCCCAGGCCGGCAGTGCAGGATTTTACGGGAGAGTCTATCGGTTTCAGCCTGGGGGCTGGGACGGCGCATAGTCTGCGGGCGTTGGCCGCCGCGGACGGCGGAACATTGTTTATGACGCTGTTGAGTCTTTATACGATCCTGCTCTCGGTTTTAAGCGGCCAGGAAGAGATTATCGTGGGCATCCCCGTAGCGGGACGCCGACATGCGGACCTGGAGAATATTGTCGGTATCTTTATCAATACGCTGGCGCAGCGAAATTATTGTTTGGCGGAGATGCCTTTTACGGCTTTTTTAGGGGAAGTGAAACAGCGAACAGTGGAGGCGTTTGAGAACCAGGAGTACCCTTTCGAAGAATTGGTAGACCAATTGTCGTTAAGTGGGGTCATCAAGCGGGATACCGCCAGGCCCACGCTGTGCGAGACCATGTTCGGTATGCAGAACACAGCAATACCTGTCGCGGACCTACCGGGATTAAAAGTTTCACCCTTGCGGTTTGAAAGCGGGGTTTCGCGGTTCGATATGGCGCTGGCCGCAACAGAGGTGGAAGATGAATTGTATTTTAATATCGAATTCAGCACCCGCCTGTTGAAACGGGAAACCGTGGAACGTTTTATCGCCTGTTTCCGCCGGATCATTTTCTCGGCGCTGGAGAATCCCGGCGGAAGATTAAAGGAAATAGAAATCCTCTGGCCGGAAGAGAGACGCCGGCTGCTGGAGGTATTTAATGACGCGGGGCTGGGTTACATTGGCGGGAAAACGCTGCACGGTTTATTTGAAGAACAGGCGGAAAATTATCCGGGCCGCATTGCCCTGGTATTTAAAGGCCAACATCTCAGTTACGGCGGTTTGAATTGCAAGGCAGAACAGTTGGGCTGGATTTTACGGCGCAAAGGAGTGGGACCCGGGGTTATTACGGCGCTCCTGCTGGAGCGTACCCCGGATATGATTATAGGGATACTGGGAGTTTTAAAAGCCGGGGGGGCTTATTTGCCCATTGAACCGGGAACGCCCTGGAAACGAATCGAAGCCATGCTGGAGGACAGCGGCGTTTCCCTGCTGCTTACCGACGCAGGGACGGTCAATGGTTATTCTTTTACCGCTTTACAAGGGATTACGGCGAAGAAGGCAGCCGGGCTCACGCCGCGTTGTACTATACCGCGGCCGCAAATCACGAACCTGGACAGCCTGCCTTTCCCGGACCGCTCATTGGTGGATTACGGGAAATACCACCGCTGCATCGGCGTTGCCATGGTTAAATATACGATTCCCCTGCTGGCTTCGAGGGGATGTCCTTACCACTGTGCGTATTGTCACAAGATGTGGCCGAAGAAGCATATTATCCGCAGCGCCGATAATGTTTTTGAAGAGGTTTTATTTCATTATAAACTGGGCATCCGACGTTTCGTTATCCTGGACGATATTTTCAATCTTAATGTTAAGAACAGCAGCCGGTTTTACAAACTGCTATTGGACCACGGCCTGGATATCCGGTTATTTTTTCCCGGCGGGGTCCGGGGCGACATCATGACCAAAGAGTATATCGACCTGATGGTGGAGGCGGGGACGGTGAACCTGATGCTGGCCCTGGAAAGCGCTTCGCCGCGCATCCAGGCGCTGGTGGGTAAGAACCTGAAGATCGACCGGTTCCGGGAAAACCTGGAGTATATTATCGAGAAATATCCCCAGGTCATCCTGGAGGTGAATACCATCCTGGGCTTTCCCACGGAAACGGAAGAGGAAGCCCTGATGTCGTTGAATTTTATCAAAAAGCATCACTGGATTCATTTTCCCAATTTGAATATCCTGAAAATTTACACCGGTACGGAAATGGAACGGTTGGCTCTGGCGAACGGGATTTCCGCCGCGGCCATCGAGAGTTCTTTTACCGCGGCATACCATGAATTGCCGGATACGCTGCCTTTCGATAAAGGTTTTGTCCGTAAATGCCAGGCAGCGCTTTTTAATGAATACTTTTTGAACAAAGAGCGGTTACTGGCGGTGCTGCCCTACCAGGTGAAAGTATTAAGCGAAGACGAGATGGTCCAGAAGTACGACAGTTATTTGCCGGTGGATATCCGGTGTTTTTCGGATTTATTAACTTTTTTTAAAATCACCGGGGAGGAGTTGAAGGCCGCTGGGGCGGAAGAGTTCCCTGATGAGCATACGGCGGCTGCGCCGGATTTTCATGAAAAAGTTACCGCGCTGGCGCGGGTAAACCGGGAACCGGCGGCAGTCGATATTACAACCGGTCCGCTCCGTATTTTACTGCTGGAATTAAGCAAGTTTTTCAGCGCCGGGGATGCGATGCTTTACGATGTGTTGGAATCGCCGTTGGGATTGATATACTTGTTGACTTATTTAAACCGGGAGTTCGGTCAAAGAATCAAAGGCAAGATCGCCCATGCGCGGGTGGATTTCGACGATTACAATGGGTTGAAAGCCATACTGGAGGAATTCCAGCCCGATGTGATCGGCGTGCGAACGATTACTTTTTATAAGGATTTTTTTCATCAAACCATTGCCCGGGTTCGGCAGTGGGGTTACGAGGTTCCCATTATTGCGGGTGGGCCTTATGCCACCGGCGATTGGGCAACGGTTTTGTTGGACCGTCATATCGACCTGGCGGTGCTGGGCGAGGGGGAAATCACGTTTGCGGAACTGATCGGTAAGATGCTGGAAAACAATGGGAAATTACCGAAAGAGGAAGTTTTAGCAAAGATACCGGGGATCGCCTATGTCCCGCGGGAAGGAAAAAGGGTCGGTGTTTTTGCCAGGGAGGTCCTGATGCTGGATGTCCTGGGGGATATGTCGGCGCAGGAAGCGGGGGCATTGCCGCAACTTTCTCCTGTCGGCGACCCGGCGTATGTTATTTTTACATCCGGTTCCACGGGCAGGCCCAAAGGGACGTTGACGACGCATGAAAATGTGCTGCGGGTGGTGCGGGACGCGAATTATATCGATTTAAATCCGGCGGACCGGGTTTTACAGTTATCCAATTATGCATTTGACGGCTCGGTATTCGATATATATGGGGCGTTGGTAAACGGGGCCGCGTTGGTCATGATAACTCGGGAGGATTTGTCGGCATTGGACCGGTTGTGCGACCTGATAAAAAAGGAAAAGATTACTGTCTTTTTCGTTACGACGGCTTTATTTAATGCGCTGGTGGATTTGAAAATCGATTGCTGCGATCATGTAAGAAAGCTGTTGTTCGGTGGAGAACGGGTATCGGTGGAGCATACGCGCAGCGCGTTGGCGCACATGGGAAAAGGGAAAATCCTGCACATGTATGGTCCCACGGAGACCACGGTATATGCTGCCTGTTACCCGGTGGATGAGATTCGGGAGCAGCAGGGGACCATCCCGATTGGGAAACCCATTTCCGGGACGTCGGCGTATATTTTTGATCATGCGGGGCGATTACGGCCCGTGGGATTGGTTGGAGAACTCTGGATCGGCGGCCTGGGGGTAGCCCGTGGGTATTTAAACAACCCGGAATTGACCGGTGAAAAATTTATTAAAAATAGGTCCTGTAGGCCCTATAAGACCTATATTTTTTACAAAACCGGCGATCTGGCGCGGTGGTTAGATGACGGCAATATCGAGTTTGTGGGTCGTATCGATCAGCAGGTCAAGATCCGGGGTTTTCGGATCGAGCCTGGGGAGATCGAGTGGCTGTTATTAAAACATCCATCGGTAAAGGAAGTCGTCGTCACTGTTCGCAGCAGGGATACCTGCGGCGGGGACAAATATTTGTGCGCTTACGTCGTAATGGATGCGGGCCGGGCAGTAGAGATACAGGCATTAAAAGATTTTTTGTCCCGGGCCCTGCCGGATTACATGGTCCCGGCTTTTATCGAAGTAATGGATGCGTTGCCCGTTAATCCCAACGGGAAGATAGACCTGAAAGCCCTGCCGGAACCTGGAATCGGGGGCGGGGATCGGGACATGTCGGATCGCGATGCGGTGGAAGAGAAACTGGCGGAAATATGGGCGGAACTGTTGGGTATTGAGACAGAGAAAATAGGAAACCGAGATGATTTTTTCGACCTGGGCGGCCACTCGTTAAGCGCCGCCATGTTGGCGCCCAGGGTGCACAAGGAATTGAACGTAAAGATCCCATTAGTGGAAATTTTTAAAGCGCCGACGATTAAAGAAATGGCAAAGTATATCAAGCAAGCGGAAAAGGACCTTTTTGCCGCAGTGGAACCGGTGGAGGAAAAGGAGTATTACGCCGCCTCTTCGCTGCAGGAGCGGTTGTTTGTCCTGCATCGATTGGAGGGCGCCGGTACGGCCTATAACCTGCCCCATTTGCTGGTAGTGGAAGGTAAATTAGAAAAGCAGGAGATTGAAAGAGCCTTTTGTCAAACGATTGCCAGACATGAGAGTTTGCGCACCTCGTTTATCATGGTGGAGGGCAAACCGGTGCAAAAAATCCATGAAGAGGTGGAAACAAAAGTTTTTGCGGAGCTTTTTTCAAAAAGCGACCCGCCGGAGGCAATTATTAAATCTTTTATCCGCGCTTTCGACTTGTCGAAAGCGCCTTTACTGCGGGTGGGGTTGGTAAGAATAGAGGAAGAAAAACATCTTTTAATGGTGGACCTGCACCATATAATCGCGGATGGAACCTCTATTACGGTGTTGGTAAAGGATTTTGCTGCGTTTTACGAAGGGCGTTCGTTGGAGCCGCTGCGGATACGGTACAGGGATTTTTCCGAATGGCAGCAAAGTAAGGCCGGGAAAGCGGTCATCGAGCAACAGGAAACCTGGTGGCTGGAGAGCTTTAAAGGAGATATCCCCCAATTAAATATTCTTACCGATTACCCGCGTCCGGCGATTCAGAGTTTCAAGGGGGAGAGTTTTCATTTTATTTTTGAAAAGGAAACAAAAGAGGGCATCGGGCGGTTGATGAAGGAAACCGGGGCGACGTTGTTCATGGTATTATTGGCTGGCCTTAACGCGCTGTTGTCCCGGTATACCGGCGATGAAGATATCGTGATCGGTACAGCCGCGGCCGGGAGGGACCACGTGGACTTTCAACAGGTGGTGGGACTGTTTATCAACGCACTGGCCATGAGAAATTACCCGGCCGGCCATAAAACCTTTATACAATTCCTGGAGGAGGTGAAACAAAATACGGTGGCCGCTTTCCAGGACCAGGCTTACCCTTACGGCCAACTGCTGGAAAAGCTCAATTTAAAAAAAGATGTGGTCAGGAACCCGCTTTTCGATGTGGAACTGGTGCTGCAAAACATGGAAAGGCCCCGGCTGGAATCGCAGGGGCTTAAATTCAGTCCTTATGAGTATGAAGCGAAGGTAACGCAGGTGGATTTGGGGTTTTACGTGATGGAAGCGGGGGAAATCATCGCTATTAACCTGTCGTATTGCACGGATTTGTTTAAAAGAGAAACCATGGAACGGTTGGCCGGTTATTTTAAGGAAGTGGTAACGGCGGTAGTGGAAAACCCGGGGCTAAAATTGGGGGATATCGCCATTTCTCATCGCCTGGAACGGGCGGATTACAATCAGTTCGAAGATGATGAAGATGAATTTGGTTTTTAACCGATATCGATACAACAGGCGGGTATCCGAACACTGTGGAGAGGTTTTCTTATTCAGCAGGGGGTGTTAAAAATGGATTTTCGGGGAGTGAAAGTTTTGAACCGGTATTTCGAAGAGCAAGCGGAAAAAACCCCGGACCGTATTGCCGTTTTCAGCGCGGAAAAATCTAGCGGCGTTACTTACCGGGAGTTGAATGAAAGAGCGAACCGGTTGGCGCACCTGCTGCGGGGCATGGGTGTGAAACCCGATTCCATTGTGGCGTTGATGGTGGACCCTTCCATCGAGTGTATCCTGGGTATCATGGCCATATTAAAAGCCGGCGGCGCTTATTTGCCCATCGATCCCCATCTGCCTAAGAAACGAATCAAATTCATGTTGGCGGACAGTGGAGTAAAAGTTTTGTTGACTGCAGGGGATTTAGATGAAAAGGAGATAATTATTAATTGTCAATTGTTAATTGTTAATTGTAAACTAAAGAGCCCGCCGCAGGCACCTCTTCATCATTCATCATTCATCATTCATCATTCAAATCATCTTTCTTACATCATCTATACTTCCGGCAGCACCGGGGCGCCCAAGGGAGTGGCGGTGGAGCACCGGAACGTGGTGAACCTGGTGCTGGGATTACATGAACGGGTGTACCGCAAATACGGTGAGGGCTTGCGGGTGGCCCTGGCAGCGCCTTGTATTTTCGATGGCTCGGTAAAGCAAGTTTTCGGGGCTTTGCTGTTGGGGCACACATTATGTATCGTGCCGGGGGATACCAGAGTGGACGGTGTGCGTTTGGCGGAGTTTTATAATAAATATCGTATCGATATTTCCGATGGGGCGCCGGCCCATATCCGGTTGCTGACAGGGGTAACGCCGGCGCCTGGGGTTAAGCATTTTCTCATCGGGGGGGAGGCATTGTCCGTGTCGGTGGTGGAACGTTTTTACAGCGGTTATGGCAACGGTGCCGCCCCCCTTATAACCAATGTTTACGGGCCCACCGAATGTTGCGTGGATACCACTAGTTACGAGGTTTCGCGGGAGAGTATTCATAAGCTCCGGGGTTTTAGTGTTGTTCCTATTGGTACGCCGTTGTTAAACCAGGAGGTAATCATAGCAGGCGAGCCCGGGGAATTGTGTATTGCCGGGGCCAACGTGTCACGCGGGTATTTGAACAACCCCGAATTAACCGCAGAAAGATTTAATAGGTCCTATAGGTCCCATAAGACCTATATTTTCTACAAAACCGGCGATTTAGCGCGGCGGCTTTCAAATGGCAACATCGAGTTCCTGGGGCGCATCGATCACCAGGTCAAGGTCCGCGGCTTTCGCATCGAATTGGGGGAGATCGAGGCCCGCTTAGCGACTCATCCGGCGGTAAAGGAGGCCGCAGTCACGGACAGGGAAGATAACTTCGGCGAAAAATACCTGTGTGCATATGTCGTGCTCGCTGCCGCTGCCGCATCTATTTCAGCGGAATTAAAGGAATATCTATCGTTGACCCTGCCGGAATATATGGTTCCGTTGTTTTTCGTAATCCTGGATAAAATGCCGCTTACCGCTTCCGGTAAAGTTGACCGCCGGTCGTTACCCGCGCCCATACCCACGGCCAGGGCGTCTTATGCTTCCCCGGACAGCGTCATGGAAAAAACATTGGTAGAAATATGGTCCGGGGTATTGGGCATCGATGCCGGGGTCATGGGCGTCGCCGATCATTTCCTGGAATGGGGTGGTCATTCGTTAAAAGCGGCGGCGATTATTGCGCGTGTTTATGACAAATTCCATTTCCGGTTGTCCCTGGCGGATGTTTTCAAGTATCCCCGTATCCGGGAGATGGCGCAATACCTGCAGCGCTCCCCGGGTAGTAAGCCCCAGTCCATCGGGCCGGCAGGGGAGAAACCGTTTTATCGTCTTTCATCGGCCCAAAAACGTATTTATATTGCCGGCCGGATGGCGCCGGACAGCACTTTGTACAATATCCCGTTGGTTTTCCAGGCAGCGGAGACCGCGGCCCCCCTGGACAAGGAACGGTTGGAAAGCGCTTTCAAACAATTAATCGCCCGTCACGAAAGTTTCCGCACCTCGTTTCACCCGGTGGATGACCAACCCATGCAAACGATTCATAAGGAGGTTACGTTTAAGGTTGAGGAAGAAAAAGGTTTTCATCATTCATCATTCATCATTCATCATTTTGTACAACCTTTCGATCTTTCCCGGGCCCCGCTGCTGCGGGCGGGATTGTTTAAAACAGGAAAGGGGCGGCGTCTGCTGCTGGTAGACATGCACCATATCATATCCGACGGCCTGTCCGTGGAGATATTCCGGCGGGAACTGGAAGCCCTTTATGCGGGTGAGGTCTTACCACCACTGCCCCTGCGGTACAGGGATTACGCCGAGTGGGAGTACGGCGAACAGCGGCGGGTGCGCTTAAAAGAGCAGGAACAGTACTGGTTGAAAGAGTTTAACGAAGACATCCCCCCGCTTTATTTACCCCTGGATTATCCGCGGCCCCCGGTACCTACCTATAAAGGAGATGTGGAGGAATTTCGACTGGGCGGGGTGGAAACCGCCGCCTGGGACCAATTGGCCAGAGAGTATCATATGACCCATTTCATGTTGGCGTTGGCCGTATATGCTATTTTCCTTGCGAAAATCAGCGGCCAGGAGATCATTGTCGTCGGAACCCCCAACGACGGCCGGGGAAACCCGGAACTGCAACCTATTATCGGTATGTTTGTCAACACCGCGGCGGTCCGGAGCCATCCCGCCGGTGGGAAACCGCTGCGCGTTTTTTTAGAAGAAACCCGGGACACAGTCATGAGCGTATTTGAAAACAGGGATTACCCGTTCGAGCAACTGGTGGAAAAGCTGGCGCTGGAACGCGACCCTTCCCGTCATCCTTTGTTCGATGTCATACTGGCTTTCCGCGAAAAAACCGAAATGGAGAAAATAGGGGACAGGCAAGAAATGGTGGGCGCGTTAAAACTGGAGCGTCTCAAATACCACGAAAAAACAGCTAAATATGACCTGGGTCTCAGCGCCGCGGAAAATGATGGAAAACTGGACTTTATCCTGGATTACAGTACCGAGCTCTTCAAAGCCGAAACTATCCGTTGTTTTGTGAGCTATTTTAAAAAAATAACCGGCGAAGTGCTGCACAAAAACGGCTCTACCCTGTTATGGGAGATCGACCCGCTCCCTGGGGAAGAGAGACGTCGGTTGTTGTACCAATTCAACGATACGGCAAGGGATTACCCGGGGGACAAGACTATCCAGCGATTATTCGCTGAACAGGCGGAAAAGACGCCGGACTATATCGTCCTCGTAGGGGCAGACCCCCGTGTCTGCCCCGTTAGTCTGAGCTACCGCCAATTGAATGAGCAATCTGATAGCCTTGCCTGTTTGTTAATAGGAAAAGGCGTCCTGGCGGACGATATTGTAGGTATTATGTTTGAACCTTCGGTGGAAATGATAATCGGTCTCCTGGGTATATTAAAATCCGGGGGCGCGTATTTGCCCATCGATCCGGAGTACCCACAAGAACGCATCGATTATATGTTGAAAGATAGCGGAGTTATGGTCTTGCTAGGAATGGAAAAATTCCAAAAGAAAATAATTATTAATTGTCAATTGTTAATTGTTAATTGTAAATTTTCAATGTGTGATCTCGAAAAGTCTTTTCATCATGCATCATTTATCATTCATCATTCCAGTAACCTGGCTTATGTTATATACACTTCCGGGACCACCGGCAGGGCCAAGGGGGTTGCCGTGGAACACCGGGGTGTGGTTAATATGCTTTTGTGCAGGAAGGAAGAATATCGATTGGATACGAAAGCAGTCGCTTTGCAATTGTTTTCATTTGCTTTCGATGGTTTTGTGACCGGCTTTTTCACGCCGGTGGTTTCGGGGGCGAGAGTGATATTGTTACCGGGAGAGGAATTGAAAGAAATAACCGGTATAACGGGCGCCATCGTAAAGTATGGGGTCACTCATTTTATTTGTGTGCCGGCGCTTTACCGGGCGATATTGGAGAGCGCGGGGCGCGAGGAGTTAAAGGGTTTAGAGATTGTGACATTGGCCGGCGATGTTGTTTTGCCCGATATCGTAGAGCACTCCGGGCTGAAGAATGAGAAAATTGAAATCGTCGTAGAATATGGAGTTACTGAGGCGTCGGTCATGTCCACCGTGGGGCGTCGGCAGGAATCCCGGGAGTGGGTGACCATTGGCAAACCCATCTGGAACACGGGGATTTACATCCTGGATAGGTACAGCAGGTTGCAGCCCACCGGCGCCGCCGGTGAATTGTATATCGGCGGAGACGGTCTTGCCAGGGGGTATCTTAACAACCCGGGATTAACCGCGGAAAAGTTTATTAAAAATAGGTCCTATAGGACCTATAAGACCTATATTTTTTACAAAACCTGCGATTTAGCGCGGTGGCTTTCAAATGGCAATATCCAGTTCCTGGGCCGGGTCGATCAACAGGTTAAAATCAGGGGTTTTCGCATCGAATTGGGGGAGATCGAGAATCGTTTAGCGAGTCATCCGTCGGTAAAAGAGGCCGTGGTCACGGCCAGGGAAGATAAACCCGGCGAAAAAAGACTCTGCGCCTATATTACGCCCCGGGAAGCGGGAACCTTCGATGTCCATCGCTTAAAAGAACATTTAGCGCAATATTTACCCCTGTATATGGTTCCCCAATATTATGTAGAGATGGAGCGGCTGCCGTTGACCCCCAACGGCAAAGTGGACAGCCGGGCGCTGCCGGAACCCCGGGTGGAAACCGGCGGCATTTATGCTCCCCCACGCGACCCGGCGGAAGAGGCGCTGGTGAAAATATGGCGCGACATACTATTCGACAAGGATGCACAAACGCCGCCGCTGGGCATCGATGACAATTTCTTTGAAATCGGTGGGCATTCGTTAAAAGCCACGATCCTGACCGGTCGCATCGAAAGAATCTTTCATATAAAATGTCCCTTAACCCATATTTTCCAGCGCCCCACGATCCGGGAACAGGCCCGCCTTATCCGGGAAACCGCAGAGCCATGGGATGAGCAAATCCCGCCAGTAGAAGAGAAAGAATATTACCCCCTCTCTTCCGCCCAGAAACGCCTATTTTTCCTGGACCGCTGGGAAAGCATCGGCGTTAGTTACAATATGACTTTCGCCTTCAACGTCAAAGGGAAACTTGATAACGACCGATTAAAAAGGGTATCGCTGCTGTTGATTGAACGACATGAGTCCCTCAGGACTTCGTTTCATTTGCTGGGTGACGAACCGGTTCAACGAATCAATAAATCAAAAGTTTTTGGCCCCACCTTTTTTCAAAAAGGTGGGCCGCCGGAGGCAATTATTAAATTTTTCGATCTTTCATGTGCGCCGCTTTTGAGGGTCGGGACGATAGCCGTTTCAGCGGAAGAAATGCTGTTGGTATTCGATATGCATCATATTATCGGGGACGGCATTTCCATGGGAGTATTTTTCGAAGAGTTTTCGCGGCTATATAACAGCGGCGACCCGGCATCGGAGGCCGAACGGTTACTCTTACCGGACGTTCGGTACCGGGATTTTGTCCAATGGCAGAACCGGCTCCTGGAGAGCGGCAAGCTTAAGGAACAGGAAGAATATTGGCTGGGTCTCTACCCGGATGTGGACGACATACCGCGTTTGGAATTGCCGGCCGATTTCCCGCGGCCCGTCCGCCTCAGTTTCGGAGGAGACCATTACCGGTTTTCTTTAACCCCTGAAGAGACGCGCCGGTTCCGGCAATCGATCCGCACCGGGGGGGTTACGCCGTACATGGGTTTGCTGGCCGCTTTTATCGTGTTGTTGTATAAATACAGCGGCCAAAACGATATGGTAATCGGAACAGGCGTCATGGGCCGGAGACACGCCACCCTGGAAAATATTATCGGCATGTTTGTCAATACCGTGGCTATCCGCCATTTTCCCCACGGGGACATGACGTATGAGGAATTCCTGCGTCAGGTGAAAGATAACAATATAAAAGCTTTTGAGAACCAGGATGTGCAATTCGAGGCGCTGGTGGAGCGGTTGAATCTTCCCCGCGATGCCTTCCATAACCCCCTCTTTGATGTGCTTTTCGTGCTGCAAAACTTCCAGCCGGGGGAACTCTTACTGGAAAGCGCCGTACTGACGCCTTACCCACTGGAGAAAAAGAATTCCAAATTCGACCTCACCCTATTTGCCGGGGATAAAGGGGAACAAATCACTTTTGTACTGGAGTACAGCACGGCGCTGTTCAAAAAAGAAACCATGGAACGAATGGCTGGTCATTTTGCCCGGGTGCTCCGGATGGTATGCGAAACCCCGGCTGTGTCCCTGGATGCGGCAGAGCTATTGAGCGCTGAAGAGAAGCGGCAGTTGGTGGAAGATTTTAATCGCACCGCCGCCGAGTATCCGGCGGAAAAGACTATTCACCAATTGTTCGAGGAGCAGGTAGATAAGACGCCGGATCGTATTGCTCTTTTCGTCGGACCTGTCGGACTTTTCGGACATGTCGGACCGGTCTGTCTGACCTACCGCCAATTGCATGAGCAAGCTAACCGGTTGGCCAATTATTTGTACCGGGAGATTGCAGCGACCCCGGGGGAATGCGTCGCTATCCTGTTGGACCGTTCGATCGACAGGGTGATGGCCATGCTGGGGGTGTTGGCAGCCGGCGGCGCTTATATTCCACTGGAATCGTCATTGCCGGAAGAGCGCATCAAGACCGTCATCGATGATGCGTCTGTCGGTATGGTTATTTCGCAAAAAAAATATATTCGTTTGTTAAACCGTTTGCAGTGGGATTGTAATTCGTTCCGTACTTTTTTGTGCCTGGACAGCGAGGATATCTACGCCGAGGAGGAAATCGAGCAGAGTCAATTGATGGACACAAAATTGTGGGAATACGTAGGGGAAACGGCCCGGGATGAGATCACGGGCGGCGGTTGGATCAGCAGTTACACGGGCGAGCCGATCCCGGCGGCGGAGATGGCGGAATATGGGGACAATGTCTTGCGCAAACTGGAACCGCTGCTGCATAAGAAGATGCGGGTGTTGGAAATCGGCTGCGCCACGGGTATTACGATGTTTCGCATTGCCCCACGGGTGGGGTTCTATTACGGCACAGACCTTTCCCCCGTGATTATCGAGAAAAACAAACAGCGCGTCATTGCAGAAGGACATCAAAATATCCGGTTGGCCTGTATGGCGGCCCATGAGATCGACGGGCTGGAGGAAGAGAACTTCGACCTGGCGATTATCAACAGTGTGATCCAGTGTTTCCACGGGCACAATTATTTGCGCCGGGTGTTGAGAAAAGTGGTGGCTAAAACCGGTAGCCCCGGCTACTTGTTCATCGGCGATATTATGGACCAGGGGTTGAAAGAATCGTTGGTGCGGGAATTGAAGGAGTTTAAGAGAAAAAGCGGCGAACGTACTAAAACCGATTGGTCGGCAGAGTTGTTTGTCGCCAGGGATTTTTTCGAGGATTTGCAAGGGGATATCCCGGAGATTGGTGAAATAGAATTCAGTCGCAAGATATATACGATTGAGAACGAGTTGACCAAATTCCGTTACGATGCGCTCCTGACTATCGGCAAGAGAAGGCGTGGGGTTCATGCCAGGCATAAGTACCAGGAAGATGTACGGGCGCTGGAGAAATACGGGAAGGACGCGCCAACGGCTGCATCAGGGTCCGGCAGTCCGGCCTATGTGATATACACGTCCGGCACTACCGGGAAACCCAGGGGCGTCATGGTGGAGCACCGGTCGTTGGTAAATTTATGTTGGTGGCATCATCGTTATTATGAAGTGACGGAGTGGGACCGGGCCGTGCAGTTTGCCGGTTTTAGTTTTGATGCTTCGGTGTGGGAGGTGTTTCCGTACCTGGTGAAGGGGGCGGCATCGATTGTTATTCCCAATGAAATGGGGCCGGATGTGGGGGAGTTGAATGAATTCTTTGAGAAGCACGATGTAACCATTGCATTTTTGCCCACGCCGTTGTGTGAGCAGTTCATGGCCATTGATAACCGTTCGTTGCGGGTGTTGTTGACGGGCGGCGATAAGTTGCGGCATTATATTAAGAGAAATTATCGCTTGTATAATAATTACGGGCCCACGGAAAACACGGTGGTAGCGACTGCTTATAAAGTTGATGATTTTAGTGCGAATATTCCCATTGGGGCGCCTATATCCAACAATCAAATTTACATTTTAAACAAAAAGAATTTGCAGTTGCAGCCGGTGGGTGTGCCGGGTGAATTGTGTATTGCCGGGGACAGCCTGGCAAGGGGCTATCTAAATCAGCCGGAAATAACCGGTGAAAAATTTAAAATTATTAATTATAAATTACAAATTATAAATGGAAGCGGCGCCCTTCGGGCGGAAAATTTTCATCATTCATCATTCATCATTCATCATTCGATTCTCTATCGCACCGGCGACCTGGCGCGTTGGTTATCGGATGGCAACATCGAGTTCCTGGGGCGCATGGATCAGCAGGTAAAAATACGTGGGTTTCGCATCGAATTGGAGGAAATCCGGGGTCGATTGGAAAAGCATGAAGAAGTTAAGGAAGCCGCGGTGGTAGTCCGGGAAGACGCCGATGGAGAAAAGAAACTTTGCGCTTATATCGTATCGCGGCATGCCGGAGGCGCCGGGGCCGGCGTTGAAATCATTGCGAAGTTAGGCGATTTCCTGGCAATCACGCTGCCGGAATATATGATACCCGCGCATTTTGTTTTACTGGAAAAAATCCCTTTAACCGTATCGGGTAAAATCGATAGAAAAGCGTTGCCCGCCCCCGCGTCGTGGGGCCAGGTCCCGGACGGGGGGAACATACCGCCCCGTGACGCGCTGGAAAAAACGCTGGCAAGAATATGGACCGAGGTGCTTAACCCGGGCGGCGACAAAAGCGCCGTCGGCATCGATACGGATTTCTTCAAAGCCGGAGGGCACTCATTAAAAGTCGCGGCGTTGGTTTCCCGGATTCACCGGGAGTTAAATGTGCGACTACCGTTATCCCAGGTATTTGCCGGTCCCACTATCCGTGGGTTGGCGGAATATATCCGGGGCGCTGTTGGCGAACAGTGGTCCGGGATCGCACCCGCGCCGGTCAGAAATGATTATCCTCTTTCCCCGGCGCAGCGGCGGATATATATTATGGACCGCCTGGGGGCCATGTATAATATGCCCAGGGTCATGACCGCGACGGGAAACCTGGATCTGCAGAAATTAGAATCGGCTTTAATAAAAATGATCCGGCGTCATGAGAGTCTCCGGACATCGTTTCATATGATGGAAGACCAACCGGCGCAAAGAATCCATGATAATGTGGAAACAAAAGTTTTTGCGGAGCTTTTTTCAAAAAGCGACCCGCCGGAGGCACCCCTGAAAGAGTTTATTCGTCCTTTCGATTTGTCCCAGGCGCCGCTGCTGCGTGTGGGGGTTATGAAAGAGGCGGAAGAACAATATGTGTTAATGATGGATACGCATCACATCGTTTCCGATGGAATTTCGCAGGGAATATTCATGAAAGAGTTGTGGGCCCTTTATGCGGGGCAGGTGTTGCCGCCGCCGCGTGTTCAGTACAAGGATTACGCCTGGCAGCAGCACCAACAACGGGAGAACAAGGAAAATGCGTGGAGAGATATGGAAACTTTTTGGGTCCACCGGTTCCAGGGTGAAATCCCGCCGTTGGAGTTGCCTTATGATTTCCCCAGGCCCCCGGCGCAGGATTACCGGGGAAAAACCATTCTCTTTGAATTCAGCACGGTTGAAACCCTGGCGTTAAAATCGTTGTGCTTGTCGGTTAGTACCGGCGCTGGGGCGACGCTTTACATGGCGGCGCTGGCATTGTTCGATGTGCTGTTGGCAAAGTTAAGCGGGGCCGAAGATATCGTAGTGGGAACCCCCACTGCCGGTCGCAGCCGGCCGGACCTGCAATCCATTATCGGCATGTTCGTGGGAACCCTGGCGATGCGCCATTTCCCGGCGGCGGAAAAGAACTTCAACGTTTTCCTGGAAGAAATCAGGGAACGCACCCTGGCGGCTTTTGAGCATCAAGATTATCCTTTCGAAGAACTGGTGGAGAAAGTGGTAATAACCAGGGATGCGGGCCGAAGTCCCCTGTTCGACGTGATGCTGGCGGTGCAAAATATAGACCGCCCGGGAATAGAAATCCCGGGTTTAATTGTGAAACCGCGGTCTTTCGATTATTCGCCGGCCAATTTTGATCTCTTTTTGCAGTGTTACGAGAGCGGAGACATATTAAAATGGTCGCTCAATTACAGCATCTCCCTTTTCGAAGAAACCACGATCCGGCGGTTTATCGTTTATTTTAAAGAAATCGTCAAATCCGTTTCACTGGACCCCCGGCAGAGGATCGCCGACATCGACATGCTGCCTGGGGAAGAAAGAAAACAATTGCTTTATGATTTCAATTGCACCGTCGCCGAATACCCGGTGGAAAAAACCATCCACCAATTGTTCGAGGGGCAGGTAGAAAAGTCGCCGGACCGTATTGCGCTTTCCGGTGAACCTGTCAGACCGGTCAGCCTGACCTACCGTCAATTGAATGAGCAATCCAACCGGTTGGCCGGGTTGTTAGTGGAAAAAGGCGTCCTGGCGGACAGTATTGTCGGTCTAATGATAGAACGTTCCATTGAAATGATAATCGGCATTTGGGGGATATTAAAAGCAGGCGGCGCCTATTTGCCCATCGATCCGGAATTACCGCAAGAACGGACCGATTATATGTTGAAAGATAGTGGTGCGAAAATTATTGTAGGGAACAGGCATGCCTGTTCCGATAAATTGAATTGTCAATTGTCAATTGTTAATTGTGAATTATTAATGGGGGCGCGCTCTCTGCAGGCGCCTTTTCATCATTCATCATTCATTATTCATCATTCAAATCATCTCGCCTACATCATTTACACTTCCGGTTCCACGGGGCGACCCAAGGGGGTTATGATCGAGAACCGGGCAGTGGTTAATTTTATAACGGGCCTGACTGCTGTTATTCCTTTTACCTCCGCGGACAGTATTTTAGCTTTGACTACGATTTCTTTTGATATTTTTTTATTGGAGGCGCTTTTACCTTTGACTGCGGGAAGCAGGGTGGTGATTGGAACTTCGGAACAGCAGACGGACCCGGCGGCGTTTGCGGCGGTTATGGAGAGAGAAGTAATTTCGCACCTCCAGGTTACGCCTTCGCGGCTGCGGTTATTCATGGATCATAGTAGGAGTGTTCGATGCTTGAAACAATTGCGGTATTTATTGGTAGGGGGGGAATTATTCCCTGACCATTTGCTGCAAAAGGTGCAAACGTTTATTAAAGGGAGAATATACAATCTTTACGGTCCCACTGAGACCACGGTATGGTCGATGATTCGCTCTGTAGAAAAAGGGGATAGGGGAATTAATATCGGTCAGCCCATGGCCAATACGCAAGTATTCATTTTAAGTTCCCATTGTGGGGTGCAGCCGATCGGTGTGTTAGGGGAGCTTTGTATTGGCGGGGCCGGGGTAGCCCGTGGGTATTTAAACAACCCGGAGTTAACCGGGGAAAAGTTTATTAAAAGTAGGTTCTATAGGTCCTATAAGACCTATATTTTTTACAAAACCGGCGACCTGGCGCGGTGGCTGCCCGACGGCAGTATCGAGTTTTTTGGTCGCAGCGATCACCAGGTGAAGATCAGGGGCTTTCGTATCGAATTGGGGGAGATCGAGGCCCTGCTGCTGAAACATAATGATATCGAAGAAGCCGTCGTCGTTGTTTTGCCGGACCGTTCCGGCGATCGGCAACTGTGCGCCTATATAAAGACCGGGCGGGAATTGTCTGTGCAGGAACCCAGGGACCACCTTGCCCGGCAATTGCCGTCTTATATGATCCCCGGGCGGTTTGTTTTCCTGGAGCGGGTCCCGTTAACCCCCAGCGGGAAAGTAGACCGGAAAGCGCTGCCCTCCCCGGAACCGGCGGCAGGGACCGGGGAGTACTGCGCACCCAGGGATGAGGTGGAAGAGAACCTGCTTAATATTTGGTCGGAAATCCTGGAAACCGATAAAGAACGCATCGGCATCGATGGTAATTTTTTTCAATTGGGCGGCCACTCCTTGCGGGTCATTAACATGACCATGAGGATTCACCGGGAATTTAGCGTCAAGATCGGGATGACGGAAGCTTTCAGGAACCCCACCATCCGCGGGTTGGCCGGACTTATTCGCGGGGTGGTGGGGAACCGGCTGGTTACTATTCCCCCGGCGGAAGAAAGGGAGTATTATGACCTGACTTCCGCCCAGAAGCGGTTATATGTCCTGTACCGGTTAGACCCCCAAAGCACTGTCTACAACATGACCACCCGCGTTATCCTGGAAGGCCGGTTGGACCGGGAACGATTGGAAAATTCCTTCCGTGAGCTTATCCGGAGGCATGAGAGTTTACGTACCTCTTTTCAAATCACCGCCGGCAACCCGGCGCAGAGGATACACGAGAAAGTGGAATTTGAGATTGAATATGATGATCTAGCCACAGAGGACACAGAGGACACAGAGGAAAAAAACCATCATTTATCATTCATCATTCAGCATTTTAGCAGCCCCTTTGATTTAGCGAATGCGCCGTTACTGCGGGTCGCATTGGTAAAAATGGAGGAATGCCGGCATCTCCTCATGGTGGACATGCCGCATATCATTGCGGATGGGCTGGCGCACCGGTTGTTGGTGGAAGAATTCATGGTCCTGTACCGGGGAGAGACGTTACCCCCGCCGCGGATGCAATACAGGGATTTTTCCCAATGGCAGAACAGCCCGGCAATGCAGGAAGAGATGCGGCGGCAGGAAAATTTCTGGTTGAGCCGGTTCGATGGGGATATCCCGGCGCTGCAAATTCCCCTGGATTATCCTCGCACTGGAGTTCGTTCGTCCGAAGGCAGTACCATGACCTTTGAATTGGCCGCCTCGGAAGCGCAAAAGTTGCGGGAAATGGCCGCCGAAGCAGGGGCCACGCTGTTTATGGTAATGCTGGCTGTTTTTAATGTGCTGCTTTATAAGTTGAGCGGGCAGGAAGATATCGTGGTGGGAACGGCCGTGGCCGGACGCAACCACCCGGACCTGGAACGGGTCATCGGTATTTTTCTCAATACATTAGCCCTGCGCAATTTTCCCCGGGGGCAACTAACCTTTAAACGGTTTTTAACGGACGTCAAAGAGCAAACCCTGGCGGCCTTCGACCACCAGGATTATCAATTCGAGGAGTTGGTGCAGAAAGTCATGAAAATTCGGGAGAAAGGGCGTAATCCACTTTTCGACGTGATGTTCGGTTTTACACCCTATACGCCCGTTTCTGCTGCGCGGAAATCGTCTGCCGGGGAGAACCCCGGCGAACTCCGCTTCAAGCCTTATAAACGAAAAGGCCTCAGGTCGCGCTTCGATATTACTTTCACCGGCGCGGATAACGGGGAAACCTTCGTGTTTCTCTTCGAGTATAGTACGGCGTTGTTTAAGCCGCGGACCATGGAGCGGTTTGCGGGGTATTTCAAAGAGATTGCCGCGTCGGCGGCCGCCTCGCCGCATGTTTTATTAAAGGATATTGCCATAACTACGGATTTAACCCCGGCGGTTTCCGATGCTTTCCGGGACGACGAAAATGATTTCAAGTTTTAATTGGAGAACAGTATGAACAGTACGCCCGATTTAGACCGGTTGGCGGTAGCGGCCAGCCGGGAAACCGTGGAACGCGCCTATTGGTTGGCGCAACTGGCCCACCCGGTTAAGAGTAGTTTCCCGTTTGATTTTTCCAATGAAAAAGGTCAGCGCAGCATGGAAGAAGTAATGCTGTATTTTTCGCCGGGGGTTGCCGCGCGCTTGCTGGAATTAAGCAATGGCAGCGATGTGAAATTGAATATGGTATTAAACGCCGCCGCGGCGGCGCTGCTTTATAAGTACACGGGAGAAAGCGATATCATCACTGCCGCGCCCATATACCGACAGCAGGTGGAGTCGGAATTCATCAATACGGTATTGTTATTGAGAAACCGGTTGGACGCCCGGCAAACTTTTAAAGAACTGCTGCGGGAAGTAAGGCAGACTATTGCCGACGCCGCGGTGCACCAGAATTTCCCCGTACTGTTGTTACCCATGCCGGGTCTTTTGAACCTGCCGGGTTCCGGCGCAGAATGCCCGTTGTTCGACGTCGCGGTTTTGCTGCGGAACATTCATGACCCACTGTATATCGCCCATACGAACCATAACGTCGCCTTTGATTTCCACCGGGCCGGGCAGGAACTGGAAGGCGTGGTGCAGTACAATGCCCAATTCTTTCGCCGGGAAACCATGGAATTGGTGGGCCGCCGGTTTGCCCGGCTGCTGGAAATTTTTATATTTAACGTGGACCTGGAACTGGGCTGTGTAGATATGCTGACTGGGGAAGAGCGACAAACGATATTGCAGGATTTTAACGATACGGAGATGGATTATCCGGTGGATAAAACCCTGCATGGGTTATTTGAAGAACAGGCGGAACGAACGCCGGACCATATCGCTATTGTAGGGGCAGCCCCCCGTGGCTGCCCTGCTCTTTCTGTCCGACCTCTCTGTCTGACCTACCGTGAATTGAATGACCGGGCCAATCGGTTGGCCGGGTTGTTGGTGGAAAAAGGCGTCCTTGCGGACGATATTGTAGGCATTAAGGTAGAGCCATCATTGGAAATGGTCATCGGTCTACTGGGTATTTTAAAATCCGGGGGCGCTTATTTGCCAATCGATCCGGAGTGCCCGCGGGAACGCATCGATTACATGTTAAAGGACAGCGCAGTTAGAATTTTAATAAATAAATCCGAAATTCGAAATCCGAAATTCGAAACAAATTCAAATGTTCAAATAATAAATGACCAAAACCAATCTTCAAATCTCGCATATATTATCTACACTTCAGGTTCCACGGGGCGGCCCAGGGGGGTCATGGTGGAGCACGGCAATGTGGTGGGCAATGTATATGCTTTTTACCGGGAGTTTGGGATTACCGGGCAGGACTGCGGACTTCAATTGGCTTCATATACGTTCGATTTGTTTGCGGAGGAAATATATCCGTTACTGTTAAGGGGAGGGAAAATTGTGATCCCGCATCCGGAAGAAGTGGGGGATATTCAGCGGTTGGTGGCGTCGATTTCGCGATATGGGGTGACAATAGTTGATACGACGCCGTTGTTGTTGAGTGAGTTTAATAAAAGGGCGGTGGAAATTTCGACCCGGCGCGGCGGGCGCGGTATTACTTTTATTAGCGGCGGGGATGTTTTGAAACATCGCTATGTAGACCTGTTGGCGGGGATAGGGCGGGTTTACAATACCTACGGGCCCACTGAGACGACTATATGCGCCGCATATTACCGTTATGTTCCCGGGGAGAGCGGGGAGAATATTTCTATCGGTAAACCCATTGCCAATTGCCATATATATATCCTGGATAGGTTGGGGGCGCTTCAGCCGGTGGGGATAGCGGGTGAGTTGTGTATTGCCGGGGTAGGGGTGGCCAGGGGGTATTTGAACAACCCGGAATTAACCGGGGAAAAGTTTATTAAAAATAGGTCCTATAGGTCCTATAAGACCTATATTCTTTACAAAACCGGCGACCTGGCGCGGTGGTTAGCCGACGGCAACATCCAGTACCTGGGGCGCATCGATAGGCAGGTAAAGATCAGGGGGTTTCGCGTCGAATTGGGGGAAATCGAGAACCGGTTAACGTCAGTCATGCACGGCGGCGTCAAGGAAGCGGTCGTGACTGACGGCGGCGGCAGCGGCGGGGACAGGTTTCTTTGCGCTTATGTGGTTTGTTCGAAAGACTTTGGCGCATCGCCCACGATGGCTGAGGAATTAAAAGAGCACCTGGCGCGGATGTTACCCGCGCACATGATCCCACTACATTATATAGTCATAGAGAAAATTCCCTTGACCCCCAATGGGAAAATCGATAGGGCCGCTTTGCCGGAACCGGACATTACGCCGGGGGCCGATTACGCCGCGCCGCGGAACGAGGTGGAAGAAAAAATCGGGAAAATATGGGAGGAATTATTCGGGCGGGAGGGAATCGGCATCGATGATGATTTCTTCTTGTTGGGCGGGCATTCGCTAAAAGGGATCCGGATGATCGATGACTTGCAGGCGGAGTTCAAGGTAAAGATCCCCCTGGTGGAATTGTTTAACACGCGCACCATCCGGGGACTGGCCGCATGCATTGAAAAACGGGCGGTGGGGCCGTACTGGGCCATGGAACCGGCGGAGCAAAGGGAATATTATCCCCTTTCACCGGCGCAGAAACGGTTGTATGTTCTCTGGCAATTGGACAGGACCGGTACGGCGTACAATATGCCGCAGACAGCGCCGGTAAACATGGAGAAAATAAATAAAGAAGAATTGGAGAAAATCATTAAGCTCTTGATCCAACGCCATGAGAGTTTCCGGACGTCGTTTGTAACCGTGGGCCATGAGCCGGTGCAGCGAATCCATGATAATGCGGATTTTGCAATCGAAATATATGATTTAGCCGCGAAGAACGCGAAGACACGCGAAGAAGAAACAAAAGCAATTATTAAATCTTTTATTCGACCGTTCGATCTGTCGACTGCGCCTCTGCTGCGGGTAGGGTTGATGAGGGCGGCGGAAGGGAAATATATATTAATGAAAGATATGCATCACATTATATCCGATGATATTTCCCATGAAATTTTGGCCCGGGATTTTGCCGCTTTGCAGCGGGGCGAAGCGCTGCCTGCCCTGGAACTCCAGTATAAAGACTATGCCGTTTGGCGAAACAGTCCGCGGCAGGCCTCCGTTCTTGAACTGCAAGAACAGTTCTGGTTAAAAGAGTTTTCCGGCCGGATTCCCCGCTTGAATTTGCCCACGGATTTCCCCAGGCCCGTGAACCCGGACTATGAAGGCAGCGTTGTGGGGTTTCGTATGAATGCGGCGGAGGCCGCGGCGTTAAAGGAAATGGTCGCGGCCCACGACGCGTCCGTTACGTTGTACATGGCCTTGCTGGCCATATTCGCGGTATTCCTGGCCAGGGTTTGCGGGCAGGAAGATATTATCATCGGCGCCCCGGTCTCTGATCGCCAGTTCCCGGAACTGCAACCGGTTATCGGCATGTTTATCGATACGTTGGCCCTGAGAAATTACCCGGAAGGAGGAAAAACATTTTCCGCTTTCTTACAGGAAGTGAAAGAACGGTTCCTCCAGGCTTTTGAAAACCGTGGTTATCCTTTGGAAGTCCTGGTGGAAAAAACAATTTTAGGCAGGGAACCGAACCGCAACCCGTTATTCGATGTCATGTTTACGTTTCATACGGTGGAACAGGCGGCGGGGGCGGACAGCGAGGAGGCGGCGGAATTTCATTATTATGAGCGGGTCGCCGCCAAATTCGATTTGACGTTGATTGTGGTGGATAAAGGTTTCGGGCTCTCGTTTAATTTCCGGTACGGCGCTTCGTTATTTAAAAGAGAGAAAATAGAGAGGTTTGCCGGTTGGTTTAAGAAAATCGTTTCGGAAGTGGTTCGGAATCCTTTGATAAGGATTTCCGATATATCTCTGACATCTCAGCAGGAGAAAGAGGGAATCTTATCTCAATTGGAAATAAATTTAAGAGAATAAATAACCAAAAGTTTTTGTCCAACTTTTTTCAAAAAGTTGGCCGCCGGAGGCCAGGGGCTCTTTTTGAAAAAACCGCCCCTGGACCCCGCAAAAACTTTTGATTAAGGTAAAACAATGCAACGATCATGTTTTCAGCATAAATTATTTGCAAGTTTCAAGGCGCATGGCAGCCGGGTAGCCATCGAATATGGAGATAGGACGGTCTCCTATTCCGAACTGGAACAAAAAGCAATGCGCGTCTACCGGTGGATCATCCGCCAAAAAATCGAAAAAGGACAATTCATCGGGATTTCTATGGATGACCGGATCGAATTCACGGCCGCCGTGATCGGGGTACTGGCGGCCGGCTGCGTATTTGTTCCCCTGGAAACCTCGCTCCCGGAAAAGAGGGTGGAATTAATGCTCCGCCTGACCGGTGCATCCTATGTATTAACCGCGGATTATCTGTGGCCGTCCCCGGCGTCATCCGGCCCCGGGGCCGGGTTAGCGGAAGAAACAGCCGGGAGCGAATACAATCCCAACGACCCGGTTTACGTCTATTTTACTTCCGGTTCCTCCGGCGCGCCCAGGGCCATAACCGGGAAAAACGAGAGTTTACTGCATTTCATCCGCTGGGAAATCGACGCCTTTGGCGTCGATGAAAACACGTGGGTAAGCCAGTTGACCAACCCCGGCTTCGATGCTTTTTTAAGGGATGTATTTACCCCCCTCTGCGCCGGGGGCCGCGTATGCATCCCGCCCAGCGCCGAAACGGTCATGAAGGGCGGCGAACTTTGCCGGTGGCTCGACCGCGGCCGCGTGAACCTGGTCCACTGTACGCCCGGGATCTTCCGTTTAATCGACGCGGCCGGTCCGGGGCCGGGGAATTTTAAGCATTTAAAATACATCGCCATGTCCGGGGAACACATCAGACCGCATGGATTGAAAAACTGGTTCCGGGTTTTCGGCGAACGCATCCAACTGGTGAATCTATACGGACCCACTGAGACCACCATGATAAAAACCTGTTATTTCATCCGTCCGCAAGATGCGGAAGCGGAACGAATCCCCGCCGGGAAACCCATCAAAGGCGCGCAGGTTATTATTTTCGATGAGAATATGACGGCCTGCGCCGGGGAAATCGCCGGTGAAATATATATCAGGACGCCTTACAGTACATTGGGTTATTGCAATGACCCCGAATCCACCAATGGGCGGTTTCGCGTGAACCCTTTTAGCGGGGACGCGGGGGATATTCTTTATAAAACAGGGGATTCCGGGAGAATTTCGGGGGATGGGAACCTTTACTTATTGGGCCGTTTGGACCGGCAGGTCAAGGTACGGGGGATACGGGTAGAGCCGGAAGAGATTGAAAACCATTTGCTCCGTTTTAACGGCGTTATCGATGCGGTGGTGACGCCGATGGGCGCCGGCGCCGGCGCCGGGGAGGAGGGCGATTCCCTTTGCGCGTATTTCGTTTCCGGGGAAGAATTGGCTGTACCTGAATTAAGAAAGTTCCTGGCCGCCCAATTGCCGGGGTATATGACGCCTTCCTATTTTATGCGGCTGGAACGAATACCCCTGACCCGGAACGGCAAAATCGATTACCGGGCGTTGCCGCTGCCGTCGCCGGGAGCGTTGGCGGCCAGGCAGCGCACCGCGCCCTGCGATGAGACCGAAAAAAAATTGGCCCGCCTCTGGGCGGAAGTGTTGAACCTGGATGAAAACGCCATGGGCATCGACGACGATTTTTTCCACCTGGGGGGCCATTCGTTAAAAGGCGCCGTGTTGGTTTCCAGGATTCAGAACTTAACCCATGTTCAAGTACCCCTGGCGGAAATATTTAAAAATCCCACTATCCGGCAGTTAGCGAGTTATATCAGGGCGCAGGGGGAAGCGGGCCGTTCCCTGGAAACGTATGTAAGCGATGAGCAAATAATACTTCTGCGAAAAGGAAGCGCGAACCGGCATGTTTTTTTCATCCATCACGTCAGTGGGGAAGTGGAAGCGTATCTGGATTTGGTCAACTTATTGCCGGGGACGTATCATTACTGGGGCATACGGGCAGAGGGGCCGGAACGTTTTGTTGCCCGCGACCTTAGTATTGAAGAAGTCGCCGGCAGTTATATCGAGAAGGTCGAAACGCTTCAGCCCCACGGACCTTATTATATTATAGGGTGGAGCATCGGGGGCACCATCGCGTTCGAGATGCAGCGCCGGTTGGAAGAGGTAGGCGGCGGCGGCGAGGGAGGCGTTCTTGTTCTCATCGATTCCGCACCCCCGGCGGACCCCTTTGTGGAGCGCAATGTGATCGATGTTTCCCCGCCTTTGAAAAGGTTAATACCCCGCCTTGAGCGGTTGGGGGAGCGGGAGATATCGTATTACCTTGCGGTGGCCCGGGCTTTTGGCGGCGCCCGCGGCCGGTATATTCCCGGGGGGAAAACGCGGTCCGCCGTGCATTTTATAAGCGCCGCGGACCGGGACCGGGAGATGGCCAACCGGGGGGATTGGAATCTTTTTTGCGAAAAGCCCGTAACATTTCATAAAGCGGCCGGCGATCATTTTTCAATATTGGAAGCGCCCAATGTGGGTCTCCTGGCCGATATTATCGCCGCGCTGCTGCCGGATGTCCCCCGTCCTCTTCCCCGCCTTTAACTTTTAAAAACAATAGGTGATTTAAAATAAGTAAAGATCATAATACCGTCGCTTAATGTTATCATTGTTACAATATAAATCAATAAAGATAATAAATCACATAATATTATATAATTAATATATAATAAATTAAAATATAGGATTTGATTGGAATAATAAAATTAAAAAAGATGGTTATGGGGTATTGACTTTTAATGGCGGTCAATAGTATAATTCGTGTGTAAAAAACATATCAAATCTAAAAGAAGGAGATTTACATGATTAAACAAACAGGGTTAAAATTTGTTTCAAGGATTTTACTGGCGGTTTTTGTTTTGTTTTTAGTACAGGTGAATGTCTTTGCCTTGATCTACGGCAATGAATCGCAAAAGGGTTTCGGGAATCCCGGTGAAAAAAGCAGCGGACCCGCCATCAAGACCTATGTGCTCCAGGGCGCCGGGTACTTCTTGAACTCGTATTCCGATATCCTCCTGTTCCTCAACAAAATCGAATTGGCCGAACTGAACGGCGTCGATTACATCGAGCTGCAAAACATAGTAACCCGCGCCGGGGAAAACATTCAACAACAAAAAGAGGCTTATCTCAATCTCACCCAATTGGCCGACGCCGCCCCCTACGACCCGGCCGTAATCGACCAATTGGAGAGTTTCGATTACGCCGCCTTCCAACGGGAAAAAGCGTTGAACAGCGTTATCTTTGCCGATGTACAATCTTATTTAAGCAAAGGCGATATCCGCGGGGTTTACCACCGGTTCCTCGCCGTTGCCGAAACCCTCCAGGCCCAATTGAACGCGATTAAAACCGACATCGACGCCGGCCGGTATCCCCAACCGTCCGCCCTGTGGAACCTGGACCAAATCTCCGCCCAAGCGCTGCTGTTCGGCCAGTATACGGCGGAGGTATTTTACCGGGTTCTGAACATCGGGGTGACAGGCAATGACGGCATTTAAGGCTTTTTTTATTCTTGAACTTAAACGATTCATCAATAAAAAAAATCTCGCCATTTTTATGCTGCTGTTAGCGGCGTCCCTCTTCCTGGTTCAAACCCATATCGATCGCTACAAAAATTTAATCGAGAATAACCGGGAATTTAAAGAAATCGAAACTCTAAAGGTAAAACAGTTCCTCAACTACACCCAGTATGGTCTTTACGGTTTCCGGGTATTCTTCAACCCTTCCCCGTTGAGCATCTTTTTCAACTATTCCGGCGCTTTCCCCGGGGTAACCTCCTTTATCGACGCGGGTGAAAAAATGAACTTCTACAACCCCGTGAAAGGAAAGACGCTGTTTGAACAGAGTCCCGTGGGGTTCATGGATTTCGCCGGGATCATCATGCTGCTGGGCAGCCTGTTTGCCCTCTATTCCGGGTACGAATCGCTGCGTCATAAAGAATACCTGGAGTTTGTGGCCACACTGTCCGATTACAAAAAAGTTTTTTTCTCCATCGCGGCGTCGCGCGCCTTTTTCACCATGATCTTTTTCCTCCTGCTGACGGCCGGCGCCGCGGCGCCGCTCAAAATCAACGGCGTTGAAATGTCGAATAACGACTGGGGTTACTTGTTGATTTACCTGGCGGTAACCATGCCGATGTTGTTTTTTTTCTTCGCCGTAGGAATGATCGGCTGCGGCTTTAAGTCGAAAGTAAACGGCGTTGTCGCCATCATCTCCCTCTGGTTCGCCCTGGTGTTTTTTATACCATGGGCGACCCAGGCCGTCATGCTCAGGACCTCGGAAAGTATCCGCCCGGACTGTCAAATGGAACTTGAAAAATTAAAACTCCTGATGAACTTCGAAAAAAAGGCGCTCCGGGAGGTCGGCGTGTTTGAAAGCGGCAAAGGTAACGAAGCGCCGGAAAAGGTTAAGGGATTGGTGGAAAGTTACTGGCAAAATGAATTTAAGTCCATCCGGGCGGTGGAAGAAAAATTGAAAACCGAACTGAAAACCGCCATCCGGCGTTTTGAAACCCTTTCCCTCTTCTTTCCCACCACTTTCTACCTCTCCGCCAATAACGCCGTCAGCAGCAAAGGGTATGAAAACTTCATCGATTTCTACGGTTATGTAGAGGATTTAAAACAGGAATTCTTGAGGTTTTACCTGGACAGGAAGTTCTATGCCGGCGAGGCCGGGGTTGAATCTTTTGTCAAAGGGGATGAAAACATCTACTTTTCCCGGGGCCGGTTGCCGGCTGATTTTGGGCTGGGGATGGTCATGCTGGCGGTTTACGCGGCAGGGGGCTTTGCCGTCGCTTATTGGCGGTTTAAAAGGACCCTTTTTGTTGGGCCGCAATCGGGCAAAGAAGCCAAAGGGGCCAAAGGGGCCGAAGGGGCCAAAGCGGAGCAAGACGCGGACGGCCTGGAGGGCCTGGACGTGGAATTGAAAAAGGGGCAAACTTATGTACTCCTGACCGCTGGGGACGCCGTGAACCACCGGTTGTATAGTTTTTTCTCCGGCCTACAAAGGGATTTTAAAGGAATGGTCCGGCTGGACGATGTGAACCTGGCGTCCGGTTCCGCCGCTTCCGGCATTCATTTTACTTACCTCTGCCGGCCGGGGGAAGTTCCCGGCGATATGAAAGTGGGAGATTTTCTCAGCTTTGCCAGGCGATTATTGAAAGTTTCCAATAAAACCATGGCCGAGCTTTATATCCGGTTGGGAGTGGAGCATATCGAGGATAAGCCTTTCAGGGAATTAGCGCTGGAGGAAAAGGGAAAGATTTTACTGGCGGCGGCCCGGTTAAAGTCCAGTTCTATTTACATGTTCCGGGATTTTCTCAAAGGCATGTCCGAGGAATTTATAACCTCTTTTACCGGCGAGCTCCGGGACTTGAAAACCCGGGGGGCGCCAGGAACGCCAGGAATTGGGGCCGCGATCCTTTATTTGACCGATGATGTTTTGTTGGTCTCTAAAATAGGGGACAGCGGCGGCTCGCTCAGGGCTTCCGGCGCCCCAAAATTGGAAGCTTATAAACTGGTTTAATGTGGTGAGTGGTGAGTGGTGAGTGGTGAAAATAAAACTTCATCATTCATCATTCATCATTCATCATTCCGATTCATTTTATCCGCCCTGGGTTTTTCCATGATGTAAAAATAGGCCAGCAGGTGTTCCCTTATGTCGGGGTATGCTTCCAGGTAACGCAGTAGTTCGTCGTAACTATCTTCTTTCTTTAATTTCCGGTAATCCAGGTTTAATTTGATCATATTATTGCCTCGGCTGTCCACTTTATCATCGTTCCCGGTTTTTTTACTTCCCCGGCGGATGGAGCCGAAGGCATAGGCGTCGCTGTATTTGGTGAAAACAATATCGAAATATCGCTGAGAGGTGCTTGAGAGGATTTTTCGATGTTCTATTTTAGCGGGGTTGGTTTCGCAGCCGGGCATGGCCTGGGCCAGTTCATAAAGAAGCGTTTCCGGGACCCGGTTTACATCCGCGGGGTCCGGTTCCGGGTGGATTTCCCAGACCACCCATTTTTGTCCCCAGCCGGAATGGGGGTCCTTGACCCTTTTTAATTCGAAATAATGGGCCGGGGGTTCCGCGCCCGCGCCCGCTGCCGCGCCCGGGGCCGGCGCCCCGTCTTCATTTTCAAGGAGCTTCATTTCATTCCCGGCCATCTCTTTGAATTTGGCTTTTAATTCCGCGAAATGTCTAATTTGCGGTTTCAGGGCGATTTCCAATTCCAGGAGTTTGGCGCTCATAATCTGTTCAAAATCCGGGATGTTCATATACTCGATAATACACCTGATTTTTTCTTGTGTCTCCATTTTTCCAGTTATCCGATTAAATTGTTTTCCTTTTTATTATACCCATAATCCGGAAATAATGCAATATATATATTCAAAATATCTATTTATTATTTTTTAGATGGGCTAGTAAGATGTAAATTATACATATAAATGAATGGCCTGTTGCGGACGATTCGGCAGTTGACTTAAAGGACAAAGAGTGATATATGTAGGGGGTAAAAATTTTCAATCTACCTATTACCTATTCCCGGTATCAACAATTAAATAAAGTAAATGAAGGAGATACGAATCGTCATGAAGGTGAAGGTGAAGGAAGCGGAATCAGCGAAAGAAAAAAGAGTCGGCTTGCCGGTGGTTAATTCCTTTAATGAATGGGATTTACTGGAAGAAGTCATTGTCGGCGTGGTAGACGGGGCGGCCGCGCCCCCCTGGCATGTCACGCTGCACGCCACACTGCCGGAGCAGCAATGGGATTTTTTCAAAAAAAATGGCGGCAAACCCTTCCCGCCGGAAAAGATCGAAGCAGCTAAAAAGGACCTGGAGGAGTTTGTTCATATCCTGGAAGGCGAGGGGGTTAGGGTGCGCCGGCCGGAAGCGTTGAACCATTGCAGGCCCTTTGCCGCGCAGGATTGGTCGTCTCCCTGCGGATTGTACGCCGCGATGCCCAGGGATGTTTTATTGGTTGTCGGCGATGAAATCATCGAATCCCCCATGGCCTGGCGCTCCAGGTACTATGAACCCATTGCCTACCGGCCGTTAATCAAGGAGTATTTTAAGAAAGGCGCCCGCTGGACCGCCGCACCCAAACCCCAATTGAGCGACGAACTTTATAATTATGATTATAAAGAACCCACGGACGCCCAACATGTCCGATACGCCATTACGGAATTCGAACCGACTTTCGATGCGGCGGATTTCGTCAAATGCGGGAAAGATATCTTTTACCAGTTGAGCCACGTTACCAATGAATTCGGCATCCAGTGGCTGCAGCGGCACCTGGGCGATACGTACCGGCTGCGCCGGGTGGAAGTGAACGATACGCATCCCATGCATATCGACGCCTCATTCATGCCCCTGGCCCCGGGGAAATTGCTGCTTAATAAGGAACGGGTTCCCAGAGTACCGGACTTGTTTAAATCATGGGATATCATGTACGCCCCCGCCCCCTGCATGCCGTCGGACCATATGCTCTATATGACCAGTACCTGGATAAACATGAATGTGCTCATGCTGGACCATGAACGGGTAATGGTGGAGAAAGGCGAGGAAACGATTATTAAGGCTTTTAAGAATTTCGGGTTAAAACCTATTCCCTGCCGTTTCAGGAATTTCAATACCTTTGGCGGATCCTTTCACTGCGCTACGGTGGATATCCGGAGAAGGGGCGGGCTGGAATCTTATTTTTAACATTGAATTTGGCCTTGCTTTTTACCCGTTTTTTATATATACTCATCATTGGATCTAAAATGGAAATTTGGAGTTTTCGATGAAGGAATTGGTTTTTCCAATAAAAGAAGAAATTTTTCAATTCCGGGTCGGTTTAATGGGCTCGGAACCCCCCATATGGCGAAAAGTACAGGTTTACAGCGATATTTCTTTCCAGGAGTTCCACGAGGTTATGCAGATCGTCATGGGTTGGGCAAACAGTCATTTGTATGAATTCAGGTTTAAAAAATACAGCATTACCATGCCGGGCACTGAAACTTCCCCCATGGATAAAGCGATTCATATCTACGCCGATGAAGTCAGTCTGGTTGAAATGCTTAAAAAGGTTGGACAAAAATTCCTGTATCTCTATGATTTCGGGGATAACTGGGAACATGAAATCCTGTTCGAGAAACGGCTGCCGGTCAACCCACGGCAAACTTACCCGGTATGCATCGAAGGCGCCCTGGCCTGCCCGCCCGAAAATATCGGCGGCATCGAGCTTTTTTACGATACCTTGAAAATTACCCACGACGACAGGGACGATGTCGATCCCAAATGGGCCGACCACCTGGATGATCTCTACGGCGATTACGACCCTTATTATTTTAACCTGGATGAAATTAACGATAAACTTAAAACCAAAGCAAAAATTGAAAATAGCGAGGATTACATCCTGGGAGAAATGATTGCCGAATTCCTGGAAAACACGGACACGCCTTTCCACCTGGCCGATTGTTTGAAAGAATTGGATATCCGAAAGACCGGGAAAAATGAAAAAGAAATTTATGAACTTATTGCCTCCAGCGGAGAAGTGGCGGTGGATAATAACCTTTTTTACCCGCGGATTTCATTTTTAAAGAATTTCGCCATCCGGGTGACGCCCACTGAATTTGAAGTGGAAAACGGTCTCTTGATAACCGGGCACCGCTTAATCCCTTTTTTACCTTTCGATATCCTGTCGGATGAAGCGGAGTTTATCTATAACCGCACGTCGCTGGACCAGAAGGATATCCTTTTACCCATGGAAGAACTGGGGGAGTATTTCGGGCTGTCGGATATCGATGAAATTCCCGTGATCGACGCCGGGTTCCACATGGACGGGAGCCGCCGGGTTTCCCTCCTGGCCTTCGATATGGAGGCATTTTACAAGCATAACCATTTCGAACCCGGGGATACTATTATTTTAAAAACCGAGGATTTTTACCGGGGGATTTTCAGCGTCCACTACGACCCCATTGCCTCCATCAAAGACCATGAAGAGCAGATAAAAGCCTGGGATAACCTTTTTGTCGCCTGTTTAAAAAGGGTCCTGCAGGAAAGCGTCGAAAAGAGCTACCTATCCAAACAATTGATGTACATTTATTTTTATATGAGCCAATCGATGTCCCCCCAACAGGCGCAGATACCCGGGACCGATGTGGGACTGCTGCTGCGGCAGACCAAGGATATTATTTGCTCTGAATTGGAAGACAGCGGTAAGATTCTTCATTTTGGCAGCCATGTGGTGGTAAACCTGGTGCACCAGGATTCGTAATGAATTAAGCACGAAATACGAAGCACGAAATCCGAAACAAATCCAAAATTCAAAAATTCAAAATTCAAAACAAATGAATTTGCCGCCGCAGGCGGCGGTTTTTGTTTTTAATTAATCAAATTCAATATTTTGCCTTTAATATAAATAACTTTCTTAAACGGCCCGTCTCCGACGTGCTTGCGGATACCTGGATCCGCCAGGGCTTTTTGCAGGGCCTCTTCCTGTTCCGCGCCGGGGGCAATCTTAATGCTGCCCCTTAATTTCCCTTTTACCTGGACGCCGATCTCTACTTCCTGCTTCTCCAGGTATTTGGGGTCATGAATCGGCCAGGAAGCGTCGAACGCCATATTCGGCAGTTTCAACCGTTCCCAGAGTTCGCAAACGAAATGCGGGGCAAAAGGGGCCAGCAGCGTCAGGAATTGCCGGATGGTTTCGACGGTAACCCCCTGTTCCTCGCGCTCCTCACGCTCTTCACGCTCTTCAGCGGAAATGGTATTGATGAATTCCATGAATGCGGAGACCGCGGTGTTGAACTTGAAATGTTCCATTCGTTCGGTGATATCGTGGATTAACCGGTGCCTGGCCTGCGTTACCGCCAGGGTCTCGCCGCCGCTGAAAGAATTGTCCTCCAGGCGGCGGTGAATGAGGGTCCAGGATTTTTTCAGGAAACGAAAAATTCCCACCACGCCGGCGTCCGACCATTCGCTTTCCAGGTCCGGCGGGCCCATGAAGAGTTCGTACAGGCGCAGGGAATCGGCGCCGTATTCTTCGATAATCTCGTCCGGGTTCACCACGTTGCCTTTGGATTTGGACATCTTTTCGATCTTGCCGGTTTTTTCGCTCATCCGGGTTACCATGCCGATGGTGAAGAGTTTTTTAAAGGGCTCGTCGAAATTCACCACGCCGATATCGTAAAGGAATTTGATATAGAACCGGGCGTAAAGCAGGTGCAGGATGGCGTGTTCAACCCCGCCCACGTACTGGTCCACCGGCATCCAGCGGTTGCCGGTTTCCGCCGGCCATAAACCTTTGTCGTAATGCGCGTCGATATAGCGGAGGAAGTACCAACAGGAGCCGGCCCACTGGGGCATGGTATTGGTTTCCCGTTTGGCCGGTCCGCCGCAGGTGGGGCATTTGACATTGACCCAGTCATGGATGGCGGCCAACGGCGACTCGCCGGTCCCGGTGGGCTCGTAATTTTCCACGTCCGGCAGTCTCACCGGCAGTTCTTCTTCCGGTACGGGAACTTCGCCGCATTTGGGGCAGAAAATGATGGGGATGGGTTCACCCCAGTAGCGCTGGCGCGAAAACACCCAGTCCCTGAGTTTGTAATTAACCTGGAACTGTCCCAGTTTTTTTTGTTCCAGGTCAAGGGTGATTTTTTTCTTTCCTTCGCTGCTGTTCATGCCATTATATTCGCCGCTGTTGACCATGGTTCCTTCGCCGGCATAGGCTTCTTCCAGTTTCCCGTCTTTATCCTTGCGGGCGTCGGGGTGGGAAATCACTTCGGTAATATCCAGTCCGAACTTAGTGGCGAATTCAAAGTCCCGTTCGTCGTGGGCCGGGACCGCCATAATGGCGCCGGTTCCGTAACCCATCAAGACATAGTCGGAAATCCAGACCGGGATTTTTTTAGCGTTCACCGGGTTGACGGCATAGGCGCCGGTAAATACCCCGGTTTTTTCATGTTCCAGGGCGCTGCGCTGGAGGTCCGATTTCTTCCGGGATTCTTCCGTATATTCCAGTACCGCATTTTCTTGCTCTTTCCCGGATATTTCCTTAACCAGGGAATGTTCCGGGGCCAGCACCATGTAGGTGGCGCCGAACAGCGTATCCGGCCGGGTGGTAAAAACCGGCACATCGTGCTCTTTCCCGTCCGCGGCGGAGATGATTTTGAAAACCACTTCCGCGCCTTCGCTTCGGCCGATCCAGTTTCGCTGGAGAATTTTCACCTTTTCGGGCCAATCCAGTTTATCCAGGTCATGCAGCAGGCGTTCGGCGTATAAGGTTATTTTGAGCATCCATTGCAGCAGGTCTTTTTTAGTGACTTCGCCGCCGCAGCGTTCGCAGACGCCGTTCACCACTTCTTCGTTGGCAATGCCTGTTTTGCAGCTTTCGCACCAATTGATGGGCACCATTTTGCGGTAAGCCAGGCCTTTTTTATACATTTGCAGGAAAATCCACTGCGTCCATTTATAATAATCCGGTTCAGCCGTACTGATTTCCCTGGACCAGTCGAACATGCAGCCCAGTTCTTTCAGTTGGCGGGTAAAGTTATCTACGTTTTGTTTAACCGAGATGCGGGGGTGGATTTTTTTCTTAATGGCGTCGTTTTCCGCCGGCAATCCGAAAGCGTCCCAGCCCATGGGATGGAGCACGTTGAAACCTTTCATTTTTTGATACCTGCTCCAGACATCGCTCAGCACATAGCCCCTGGGATGGCCCACGTGCAGGCCGCTGCCGCTGGGGTAGGGGAACATATCCAGGCAGTAGTATTTATTTTCGGTTTTTGTGGTGTCGCAATAATGGAGACCTTTTTGTTCCCAGAGGTCCCGCCATTTCTTTTCGTACTCGGTCGGTCTAAATTTTTCGTCGCTCATACCGATTTGCTCCTAGGTAAATTTATATTTTTTTTGCGTGGATGCATATAGAGACAATTTTACCCGATTTTTAAAAAATAACAAGAGGGAAAATGAAAAAAGCGGGTCTTCCTAACTTTCCTTTATGGTTACTTCCTTTCCATTAAAGATAATGGCCAATTTCTTATATTTTTTTATTCCACTTTCTATAAGTTCCGTTTCATATTTCAGGTCATTCATTTGTTTCAAAGCCGATTCAACGGCGGATTCCACGGTTTCATTTTTCCTGACTTTTTTGAATTCGATCACGTAGCCCAGTTTGGAAACATCACGGGGAATAATCATAATATCGTATCGGCCATACCCGCTTTCCCGGTTGCTTTTTACCTGGTAATCGGGGGTAAGCCAGAGTAATAATCCCATTACAAAGGCGTGGTATACTTTTTCCGGGTCCCCGGCCAAATCGAAAAAACTCATGGCCGCGGTGACGTACTCGGAAAAGATTTCTTCGAAGATGTCGATATCGCCTTTTAAAAGGGCTTTGAGCATGATTTCCAATTTCTTATTTTCGATTTTATCGCTAAAATATCGCTGGATAATTCGTTTATAAATGGTCTTCACTTCCAGGTTGGGTATTGCCAGTTTATAGTAGGTATTCTCGGAGGCGTCCGTCCGTTTTTCCGTTTGCTTCAAATATCCGCCCATCAGGAGAAAGCTCCACAGGGAATTTTCATCGGAATCGATGTCTTTCATCACGATATTTTCTTCGATGGTTTTTTCCATGGATTCGCCCCGGATGAGTAATTCCAATTCTTCTTTGAGTTCTTTGCCCCCTTTGGACAGTAAGGTTTCCACGATTTTGTTATCCGAGGTATTGATCCAGTAGGGTTTTAATTCTTTCGCGGCGCCGGCGAGAAAGTTGACGATGGACCAGGGATTGTAAATAATGGTGTTGCCGAACTTATACCCGTTATACCACTGTTGAACCCGGTCATACATGGGAAGGACGTTGAAATCCGTGAGCATCGTTTCGACTTCTTTTTCCGTGAAGCCGAATTTATCTTCGAACTCCTCCGCCAGGAGGGTATACACGCCCGGGTTGTTGAGGCCGGAGAAAATCGATTCCCTGGCGATCCTCAGAATCCCGGTAATAACGCTTTTTTCCAGGTACTGTCCGGTATCTTTCAGGCCGGCGCACAGGAAATTGCGCATAAAGTCGATGACCTGGTTGTAATATTGGCCGGTAAAACCCGCATGTATCGGGGCGTCGTATTCATCGATTAAAATAACCGCCCGTTTTCCATAATACCGGTATAAAAAAATGAGCAGTTTCTCCAGGCTGTTCTCATAGTCTCCTTTATCTCCTTCCAGGTTGATGATTCGCTTAAAATAATCCAGCTCATGGGGGCGCATTGTTTTGCCGTTATCCAGGTAATAATGGCGGGAATATTCATCCTGGATAAGTTTTTTTATTTTCCTATAGGTTGTTTCCCAGTCGGATTCCTTGATATTTTTGAAGGTTAAGAAAATAACCGGGTGTCGGCCCATTTTCTCCAGGTATTGGGGGCCGGCTTTGTTGATGGCCAGGGAAGCGAATAAATTTTTATAGGTATTACCGGGTGTAACCGGTTTACTTTCCAGGGAAGGGGCGTCGGACCGCGGGGGCAAGTCTTCCGGACAGCAGTCGTAAAAATATTTCAACATGGAGATGTTGATGGTTTTCCCGAAGCGCCTGGGCCGGGGAAGAAGTAAAATCGTATCTCCTCTATCGATGATTTCCTTGATAAAAAGGGATTTATCGACATAGTAGAAATTCTCGGTAATAATTTTTTTAAAGTCGGATTCGCCGACAGCCAGTTTTTTCATTGCCATGATGGTTCACCGATGCAAGTATAGCATATCGAATGATGATTTGCAAATGGGGTTTCGCCTTTCGCCTGTTCGCCTGTTTCTTTACCCAATTGCGTTATTGCGTTTAGGTGGCCGGGGATTCCGGCAGCGGTTCCCGGCCGGCGGCTGACATTTGCCTGTCCTGGTTTTTTTTGTATTTGTGGAAATAGAGCAGGATTTCATACATCAGTATGTGATCTTTTTCCATGGCATCCAGGAGCGCCCTGGCGTCCGGGTTTGTATTTTCCAGGCCCGTGGTTTTCGCTTCCGCTGCGATTACCGGTTGTTTCTCTTTATTGTGCATCGGTTTGCCGCCAAACATCAACCAATCCATCGAGATATCGAAATCAGTGTTCAAGCGGTGTAATGTTTCCATCCGGGGAAAACAAATCCCGCTTTCATTTTTGTATAAATTGGTCTGGGTGATTCCCAGGCGCAGGGCCATGTCGCGGCGCGTGTAATCGTGTTCTTTGCGCACTAATTTTAAGCGGCTGCTTACGCCGGCAACAAAGTTTCTTGTTCGTAAGATCATTTTTTTCCTCCTTCCTTCTATTTTACACTATTCCCAGGGAAAAAACAATCCATATAGAGTATAAAATATTACGTAGGGAGAATTATGTAATGCTGAGGAAAGATTGTGTGGTACTGAGGATGTTTTATGTGGCACTGAGGAAAGACTCTGTAATACTGAGGAAAGATTATGTAGTACTGAGGAAAGAGTGGGAAGAACTGAGGACGGGTTATGTAATGCTGAGGATAGACGATGTAATGCTGAGGAAAGATTATATAGTACTGAGGATGGGCTATGTAATGCTGAGAATAGATCATATAATGCCGAGAAAGGGTGATGCAGTGCTGAGAATGGATTAATGATAACCGAGCAGGGATTTATAAATTCTTAGTATGTATGATGTGATACCGATAATGTACGATTGATTGCGAATATTGTTAAAATAGAAACCTTTGAGCATGTATCGATATGAAAGGGATATTAAAGTCTGAGTATTCTGTATGTTCCGTGGGCATTTAAAATATCTTGAAATTATTTTTCCTTTAGGGTATTATTTAACCTAATGAAAATAGCCACCAAGGCACAAAGACACCAAGGAACACCAAGGGGTTTATTATTAAAACCTTGATGTCTTGGCGCCTTGGTGGCATTATGAGGGACTGCCATGAGTGAAATTACTATTTTACACCTGTCCGACATCCATTTTAAACGGAACAAAGACGAAGACAATAAGGCGTTTCGTAAAACGGTACAGGACAGGTTAGTGGAGGCCGTAACCGGCCATTTAGAGGAGCATGAAAAGCTTGATTTTGTGGTTATTACCGGGGACATTGCCTTTTCAGGGAAGAAAAAGGAGTATGACGAGGCGCAGGAATTCCTGGACAAACTCAAAGCAGGACTACCAAAGGGAACCGAATTCCTGGCCGTTCCCGGCAACCACGACGTGGACCGCGATAAAATAGACGAGTTTTTTTCCTTACAACAAAATATTGTTCAGAAGGACCTTACGGATAAGTTCCTGGATGATAAGAAGAAAGTGAAGGCTTATATTAATGTCAAATTCAAAGCCTTAAGAGAATTTATCGACCGCTTGCATCCCGGCCTGTACAAGAACAAAGAGGATTACTCATGGGCGAAGAATTATAAAGAGAAGAATGTTTCCTTCCTGGGCTTAAACAGCGCCTGGGCATGCGAAGGGGACCAGGACCCATTACATATCGCCCTGGGCTTTCCCCAGGCCATGACCGCCCTGGATAAAACCAAAGACATTGCCAACAAAATTGTCCTGCTTCATCACCCCTTGTTCAACTGTTTCGAGCTAAAGGATTTTAATAAGTGGAGCGGCGAAATATTCGCAACATGCCGCTTGATACTTCACGGGCATGTCCATTTCGACAACGTGTTGGGCCTAAATAACCCGTCGGCCTCCTGTATTTCCATCGGGGCCAATGCCGTGTATACCCACGACGGCTCAATCGGGTTCCAGTTTATCCGGGTTTGCTTTGACAGAGAGCGAACCACTGTCCGCGTATGGCCCTACAAACTGGCGACGCAAGAGCAAATCAATTTTCTCCCGGACGCCGCCCGGTGGAAAGGGCAAAAAGGCAAGGCTTATTACGATATCGAAACATACGCCGCCGGTATGGAAAAGGAAAATATTTCTCTAGCCCCGCTGCAAATCCCCGCCGGGTACAGGGACTGGGTGCTGCAGTTCCATTCCAAAATGGATACCGGGCAATTGGATCCCAACGGCAAAGCGCTTCATGTTTCCTTACCCGAAGTGTATATCCCCATTGAAACGGCCAATCCTTTTTATAAACCCAAAGAAGATAGGTTAAAAGGGGAAATGAAAGATGAGGCGGTGGGCGCGGAAAAGGATGATGAGCAAAAGGAACCGCAATTCATCGACATCGAGAAACTGCTGGGGCGGAAGAATTGCGTGCTGCTTCAAGGACCGGCCGGCATGGGAAAAACCACTTTAATCAAACACCTGGCCTATACCATTACCCAGGGGGTAGGGGAGGGTTCGTTGTGCGGGTATTTGCCCGTGGTGGTTTTATTGAAAGACCTCTGGCCCATTTATGAAAAAGAGTCGCACGGGGCGGGGACGGCGCTGACTTTCGAAACCCTCCTGGCGTCCTATCTTGAAAAGTACGTCGCCGGTCTCCCCCCGGAAGTAGTGGAACATTTTTGGTCCCGCGACCGGGCCCTGTTTTTGATCGACGGCCTGGACGAAGTCCCGGCGCATTTACGCGGCAATATCGTAGAGATGATTTCCATGTTTCGTTTAAAACACGGCAATAACCGGTTCCTGTTGACCGGTAGGCCCCACGGCATCGACGCCGGGGTAAGGGAACATTTCGGCGCCGACCTTCACCGGATCGAGACACTGGATGACGCCAAAGTAAAGGTATTTATTAAAAAATGGTTTAGTATCGTTTCCGGCCAGGCCGCTGGGTTGGCGGAAGCCATGACCGGGGACATGATTGCGGATATCAAGGCCAATGAATATGTGGCGGTATTTACAGGGAACCCGCTGTTGTTGACCGCGGTTTGCATCCTTTACCAGGACAACAAGCGGCTGCCGGATCAACGGGCCGATCTTTACGACCGCATCGTGGCCAATCTCCTTTACCGCCGGTTCCACCATCTGCCGCCGGAACAATCGGCCGGCATCGAGCAATATTTGAAGTTGTTGGCCTTTCGTATGCAGGAACGCAATCTAAAGAAAATCGATGTGGGCGAGGCCAGGGAAATGTTGAAGGAAGTTTTCCCGGTTGACGATGAAAAGCCGCAGTCATATAACGGGAGGATCCATGATTTTTTCGAGGAGATCGAGCCCCGCTGTGGGTTATTGAAACGAAGCGGCGAGGGGGAGATGGAATTTTTCCACCTGTCGTTCCAGGAGTTCCTGGCTGCCCGGCAGTTGCAGTATGCGGAAATCGATTATAAACAATATCTTGAAAAGCCCTGGTGGGAAGAAACCATTCTTCTGTATACCGGATTATTCGACCGCGAATATAAAGACAAAGCCAATCGTTTGGCGACCGAGATATTAACATACCCTCATAAAGATGAGCGCTGTTTGCGCCGGTTGTGGCTGTTGGGGTCCAAATCCTTGCGGGATCTCCAGGCGTACAAAAGGGACAACGCCATTTTAGACATGGCGCGAACAAAGTTGCTGGTCATAATCGAGTCGGATGCTTCGGCCTCCTTGGAGGAACGTTTCGAAGCCGGGGAAATCCTGGGTCAATTGGGCGACCCCCGCATCGATGCGTTGAATCCCCCCATGGTTCATGTGGAAGCCGGGGAATTTACCAGGGGATCGGAAGAAGATAAAGATGAGAAACCGGTTCGGCAAATTTACCTGGATGAATTCATGATAGGGAAATATCCCGTCACCAACGCGGAGTTTAAGGAGTTTATCAAGGACGGCGGCTATGAAAATAAAGACTACTGGAGGCCGGAAGGCTGGAAATGGCGGCAAGAAAAAAACATTTCCGAGCCGCGGTATTGGCATGACCGGAAGTGGAATTTACCCAATTTCCCTGTTGTGGGGGTGAACTGGTATGAAGCTGCCGCTTATGCGGCCTGGTTGAGTGAAAAAACAGGCAATAGGTATTGTCTGCCTACGGAGGCCCAGTGGGAGAAAGCCGCGCGCGGCAGCCGCGGCTTTCAATACCCCTGGGGCGATGAGTTCGATAAAACTAAGTGTAATTCCGCTGAAAGTGGGTTAGGTCGCACTAGCCCGGTGTGCATATTCCCTTCAGGAAAGAGTCCGTATGGCTGCATGGATATGGCCGGAAATGTGTGGGAGTGGTGCGCCGATTGGTATGGCGAAAAGTATTATAAGGAAAGTCCCAAAGAGAACCCGATGGGGCCTGCAGGCGGCTCGAACCGGGTGCTGCGCGGCGGCAGTTGGTTCAACGTCGCCCCGGATTGCCGGGCGGCTTTCCGCTCCCACAACCACCCCGCCTTCCGCGACGTCATTGTCGGCTTTCGCCTTTCGAGGTCGTTATAACTTTCCGCGTTACTTCTTTACCCCTTTACCACTTTCGCGCGCGAAAAAAAAATGATGAATGATGAGCAAAATGGCTAGAATGATGAATGATGAATGATGAATGATGAATGAAAGGCTGGGAAAAAGCGAAAAGAAAAACGCACTGCGAAAAAAGTTCTAAATTAGACCTTGCTGCAGGATTTTTTCTTTGAGCCAGTTATTGAGAATTGACTGGGAAGAGATTTTTCTTGATCTGGCAATTTCTGTCAATTTTGTCGCAAGTTCACTATCGAGAGAAAAAAGATGTGTTCTTTTCCGTAAGTCGACTTCAAAATTGGTTTCGGGCATGTCATCCCAGTAGTCGCCTAAATCGTTCGTATCGAAGAATTCGACAAGTTTATTAAGAGATTTAAATCCCGGCAGGCGTATGGCCAGGCTTTCCCGGGCGGTGTTATAAGAAGTAGCTGCCATTAGATTCCTCGTCGTATTCGTTAATGTGTTCATTGTACCTGGTATTATATATCATAATCAAAGGTTTTTTTCAACCTTTTCTTTCTAAACTATTCAACTCTGGATGCAGCACATTTTGCCTGTCCATCTGGAAACCTGGGATGATAAATTAGGAAAAGGAATGATGAATGATGAAGTAAAAAAGGAAGAGAGGGAGCGCGGAAGCGAGGACGAGCGGAAGCGCGGAAAAAGATAGAAGAAGAAAAAACAGGGATCAGGGGGCAGAAATTGAGAAGGTGAGAAGGTGAGAGGGTAAGAAGGTGAGAAAAACCAGGGAAGCGAGGAAGAGCGGAAAAACAATCTGTGAAATTTGCGTAATCGCCCAAACGTAGAACGTGGACTTATGTTTTTATACTTCGCGTCTTTCAACTATTTCGTGCTTTGTATAACTCTTGTTCTTTTTCCATTTTTTCCAGTAACCTGAAACAATCCTTTTCACCAGTCATCCAATCGATCAACTTTGACGAAGCCCCGCGTGCACTTAAAATCGCTGCTATAATATGATTGGTATCGATCACAACCCGGAAAATTTTATGCATCTGATTTTGATTTATTCTTCCTGTACTTTTTAACGGCGCTTTCAATGTCCTTTGAATGGATACCGCCTTTTCGGCGTACCTCTTTGCGAATGGAGTTCACATCATCCGCCAGTTGCTCTTTCCATCTATATTTGTCGTGCATTTTCATTAACGATATGATGGCGCTTTTTAGATTGCCATTGTAGCTGCTTTTTATCATATCGACGAAATGTTGTTCAATATCCGTCGGTAATTCTATCGATAACATGGTTTACCTCACTTAAGGCATAAACAAATTGCAACATTACCAACACTACCACAAAAGGGACGAAAAATCAAGCTCTTTTATTGCCCCCACAGCAATTCTCATTTTGAATAATTTTAGGGCGACCACTTTTCTCATTGAATATATTCTTGTTTAGAGGTACAATATTCCCTGGCGAAGTAAAAAAACAATAATGAAATAAATTAAAAAGGAGAAAACAAATGAAAACAAAAAAATTCGAAAAAAAACTGACTCTAAGCAAAACTACCGTTGCTAACCTGGAAAATGAGGAATTACTTGCCATTAAGGGAGGAACGGTAGCAACCAAACTTTACGACTGTGTAACCATCCCCAGGATTAAATGTACTAAAGACTGCTAAAAAACTTGAAACTTAAAGACTGAGAAGATGGAGATATGCGGCATGCATGTCTCCATCCCTTTTATAGTTAGTCCAACCAGCGGCCGAAATACTCTTTGTGCGCTTCGCAGCGGCATTTTTTATCCCAGGGTTCAGGACATTTTTTAATCGATTCCACTTGCGCGTCACCCTCTGCTTTCGACAACGGCCCCCGTATGGATATATCTTCCTCTCCCAGGAAACGGTCATGGTAAACCTTCACCGTGTATTGCCCGCAGCGGTCGCAATAATAATATGTTTCGATATACTCATCGCCCATAATACTCCCCGAAATGGACGCCATATATCCCTCATTGTTCTCCCGGTTAAATTCCCTTCCACACTGCGAACATTTCATACTCATTATTCAATCCCCCCCTTTCATCATTCATCATTCATCATTCATCATTACATTCTATTTTAATGTTTCTTTTCCCTTAAACGCCCGGTTCCGGGCAAATTCAGAGAAATCCATGTCCCATGCACCGGTCAACATAAAATGGGCCATGTGTTTGCCCAACGCCGGACCGAACATAAACCCGTGGCCGCACATCCCGGCAGACACATACAAATTCTCGATTTCCGCGGCGTCTACGATGGGGTTCCCGTCCGGCGTCATGGTATAACACCCGGCCCAATGACGGAGAATGGCCGCTTTTCCCAGGTTGGGAACCAACCGCGTCATGCGCCTGGCCAATTGGGGCAGGAATTCGAACGTCGTATCTTCCCGGATCCCGGGGACATACGGAACCGGCGTATAACACCCGATAACCTGGCCGCTGATCAATTGATGAAAATAACAACCGTCTTTCCTGTAATCCACTACCATGGGCTCGAAAAATTTCGGGATACGTTCGGTAATGGTGGCTTCATGCCGCTCCGGGTAAAGGGGCATGTCCAGGCCCATTTTTCCCGCCAGGTCCCGGGTCCAGGGCCCGGTACAGAGCAGCAATTTTTCTGCCTCCAGCCCGGCGCCGTCTTCCAGGGTCAGCAGGAAATTTTTCTTTTTTTCAATCGCGGTAACGGCGTTGTAAAGATAAAAGTCGCCTTTACTCTCATCGATTCTTTTTTTATATCCTTTAAGTACGGTAAAAGGGAAAGCCTGGGCGTCGTCGGGACAATAGGCCGCCGCCAAAAGGTCCTTGATATCCAGGTCCGGCACCACCTTTTTAGTTTCTCCCGGGGTCAACAGCGATACATTGACCCCTTCTTCCTGCTGGAGCCGGATATTGGTTTTGAAAATATCCTTCATCTCTTCACTGTGGGCCAACAGCAGGTAGCCCCCCTGGTGGAATTCCACGGTAAAGCCGAATTCCTCTTCCATCTGGCAAAAAAGTTCGATGTTTTCTCTCATCAAGCGGATGGCGGTGGGGGTTGAGAACTGTTGGCGAATGCCGCCGATGCACCGGCCCGTGGAACCGGAACCGATGTATTTTCTTTCTACCACGGCCAGTTTTAGCCCTTTTTGGTTTTGGCTGAGATAGAAGGCCGTGGCCATGCCGATAATGCCGCCGCCGATAATGGCTATATCATAGGTTTTCATGGGACTTTGATTATTTAAATTCATTTGTCCTTATAACACAGCATCGTTGTAAAGTCAAGCTTGTTTTGATTGCCTCACATATGGGCGTCCCACCGTGGGCGCCCTAAATTTATTAAAATATTTTTTTTGACTTGACAAAAATCAGAGTTAAATGTAATTTAAATCCTTAACAATTTGCGCGAAAACGTGAAAATATGAGGATTAATATGGATGATTTGAGAATCGGTTCAATCAAACGAAAAGACAAAGTGACATTGTCGGTGAATGGGAAAAAGGTTGAAGCCTATCAAGGTGAAACCCTCCTGGCCGCTTTGCTGGCCGCGGGATATAAGCGGTTGAAACGGAGCCCCATCAACCATGACCCCCGCGGCGCATTATGCGGCATGGGCGTCTGTTTCGAATGCATCGTCACCGTTAACGGTATCCCCAATACCCGGTCCTGCATGACCGAGGTGGAAAACAATATGGAGATCGAAATCCATGAGTAACGAAAAAAATAATCTCAAATACAATGTAGTCATCGTGGGCAGCGGTTTCTCAGGGATCGTGGCCGCTGGCATCCTGGCCGATTATGATTTGAGTATCCTGCTGGTGGATGAAAATATCCACCTGGGCGGCCAATTGCTCCGGAAAATACCGGTGGAACTGGGCGATTATTCCTCTTACCGGCCCGAATATATTAAACGAATCGGGTTCCGCTTCGTGGAAAGTATTAAAAATAAAAAATTAACCATCATGAACCGCGCCTGCCTGGTGGGCGCTTATCCCGACCACAGGCTCATGATCGAGTCCGAAAGAAAAGAGGTATTATCTGTTTCATATGACGTGCTGCTATTTGCCACCGGCGCACGGGAACGGTTTTTACCTTTCAAAGGCTGGAACTTACCGGGCGTTTATTCCACAGGCTTGGTCCAGGTGCTGATGAAAAGCTCCGGCGTCCTCCCGGCCAGGGAAATGTTGATCGCCGGTTCCGGCTTGTTCCTTTTTTCCGTGGGCTGCGAGTTTCTTAAAAACAAAGGAAAAGCCCTGGCCATCCTGGAACAAACCGGCATGATGGATAAAGTAAAAATGCTCCCCCAACTGTTTCACCAGTTTTCAAAGTTTAGCGAGGGCGGGAAATTCCTGGCCAAAATATATCTCTCCGGCGTCCCGGTAAAGTACCGGCGCAAGATCGTCGAAGCCCGAGGAAAAGGCGGAAACGGCGGAAAAGGCGCCCTGGAAGAAGTGGTGGTGGGAAAAACCGACGCATCGGGTAAATTGCTGGTGGGTACGGAAAAGATTTACAAAACCAACGCGCTGGCTGTGGGCTACGGCTTTGTACCCAATATCGAAGGCCCCCAATCGGCCGGCTGCGACCTGGAGTTTTCCGACTGGAAAGGGGGCTGGACCGTGAAAGTGAATGAAAAACTGGAAACTTCGGTGGAAAATATCCTGGCCGCCGGTGAAATCACGGGCGTGGGCGGCGCGCTGAAGTCCATTAACGAAGGAAAAATCGCTGCTTTTTCCATATTGCATAAATTTGAAAAAATAACCGGCGACGATTATTCCCGGCAGTTGAAAAAGCTGACCAATGAAAGAAGACGCCACCTGGCATTCATGGATCTTTTCAACTCCCTGTACCGCATCCCCCCCGGCGCCCTGCTGGATATCCCTGATGATACCGTGGTCTGCCGCTGCGAAGATATTACCATGGGCGATATTAAGAAAGGCATCGACATGGGATTTACCACTTCCAGGGGTTTAAAGACCGCCGTAAGGGTATCCATGGGCAATTGCCAGGGAAGAACCTGCGGGCCCGTTGTTTTCGATCTCTTAAGCCTGCTGGGAAAACAGGAGCCCGGGGCCATCGGCCCCTTCCACGCCCGGCCGCCTTTGAAACCCGTTTCTATCGATGCATTAGCGCACGCGGCGCGTGCACCCTATTTGTAGAACCGTCGCGGGAGGTTGAGGTTTGTATCATTATCCGGCTCGGGACCTACAAATATTACTGCCTCCGGCGGCAAATTGCTTTTGTTTTGAATTTTGAATTTTTGAATTTGGGATTTGTTTCGGATTTCACGTAACGCGATTTCGTGCTTCGGATTTGTTTTTCCCGTCATTTGAAACGGAAAATAATACGGCCTTTGGTCAAATCGTAAGGCGATATCTCAACCAGCACCCTATCCCCGGGCAAAATACGAATAAAATTCTTCCGCATCTTCCCCGAAATATGGGCCAATACCTGGTGCTTATTTTCCAGTTCAACCTTAAAATTGGCATTGGGGAGAGTTTCCAGCACCACTGCCTGCATTTCAAAACAATCTTCTTTGGCGTCGCCTACGTTTTTCTTAGTCATACCTATATTCTATTAAAAATAAAAGAATTTTGCAAGCAAAAGCCGAAAGATTTACATCCATGGCAAGAAATGGTATAATAAAATATAATGAACGACTTTAAGTACATCATCGTGGACGGCTTGATCAAATCTGGCAAGACCAGGCTGGCTCAACTTCTATCCCAACAGATGGACGCCCGGCTTATCGTCGATAATAAAGATAACCCTTTCCTGGATGACTATTTCGGCAGCCTGTCGGATGGAAATAGCTCGCTGCCGCTGAAAACCCAATTGATCTTCTTACTCAACCGCTATACCCAACAACTGGAAATAAAACAAAAAGGACTTTTCCAGAAAACCACTGTCTGCGATTATATCTTCTACAGGGACGGCGTCTACGCCCACCTGACCCTCAATGACGAGGAACTTGAAATTTACAAAAAAATATTTAAAATATTCTCTGAGAACGTGGTAAACCCCGACCTGGTGATTTACTTGCAGATATCTTTCGCCGAAATGCTGCGGCGCATCCAGGAAACAGGAACCGAAGCAGAAAAAAATGCGCCGGCCGATTACTGGCGCGAAGTGTTTGAGGCTTATAATTATTATTTTTTCAACTATAAATCGTCGCCTTTACTGGTGGTCAATATGGAAAAAATAAACCTGGAAAACCAGGACGATATCGAGAACCTGCTGAAAGAAATAAAAAATCATAAAAAAGGGACCCGGTACTATGCTCCAGCCTGAATCGAAACAAACGAAACAAACCAAACAAACCGCTGTAACCCTGACCAATAAGAAAAAACAGGGCGAAAAGATCTCCGCCGTTACCGCTTATGATTACCCCACTGCCCGGGTTGCCTCAGACGCCGGCATCGATATGATCCTGGTGGGAGATTCGCTGGGAATGGTTCTCCAGGGATATAAGAACACTATGAAAGTCACCCTGGACGAAATCCTGTACCACACCCGCCTGGTCTCCAACGCCAATCCCCTCTCCCTGGTGGTTACCGACATGCCCTTCGGGTCTTTTCATATCTCCCCGGAAAATGCGGTGGAAAACGCTGTCCGCTGCGTGAAAGAGGGTGGGGCCGAGGCGGTGAAACTGGAAGGCGGCCGGCGGCGCTTCAAAGCCGTCGAAGCCATTATCGAAGCCGAAATCCCAGTACTGGGTCACCTGGGCCTTACTCCCCAGTCCATCCATCAACTGGGGGGCTTTAAAACCCAGGGCAAACTTAAAGCCAAAGCCGATGAAATACTGGAAGACGCCATCGAACTGGAAAAACGGGGGGTCTTTGCCATTGTGCTGGAATCCATCCCCGCGGAATTGGCCAGGACTATCACCGAAAGTATCGGCATTCCCACCATCGGCATCGGCGCTGGAAAATATTGCGACGGCCAGGTCCTGGTATTTCATGACCTGGTGGGATTCACCAACCTGTACCTGCCGAAGTTCGTCAGGAAGTACGCCGATATCTACTCCACCATCCACGAAGCGCTGGGCAACTATATAAAAGATATTCACAGCGGCGATTTTCCCGGCGAAAATGAAAGTTACCATTTAAATCCCAACCCGGAGACGCAAGAAAAATAAAGAGCAGCGGCAATGAAAATAATAAAAACCATCCCCGAAATAAAATCGGAAATTCGCAAGCAGCGTGAGCAAGGGCAAGCGCGAACTATCGGTTTTGTACCCACCATGGGCGCCCTCCACCGGGGACATCTCAGCCTGGTGCAAGCGTGCCGGGAAGAGAACGACGTAACCGTTGTGTCTATTTTCGTAAACCCGGCCCAGTTCGGTCCCAATGAAGATTTTGAAAAGTACCCGCGGGATTTTCAAAAAGATGAGAGCATGTTAAAGGAATTGGGCGTCGATTTAATTTTTTATCCCGCGAAAGACGAGATATACCCGCCGGGATATTCCACCTATGTGGAGGTGGAAAAATTAGGACAGGTGCTTTGCGGGAAATCGCGGCCCACCCATTTCAGGGGTGTGGCCACAGTAGTATTGAAGCTGTTTAATATCATCAAACCGGACAGGGCCTATTTCGGCCGGAAAGACGCACAACAGGCCGTCATTATTAAGCGAATGGCGGCTGAATTAAACCTGGACGTTACCATAAAGGCCCTACCCATTGTCAGGGATCACGACGGCCTTGCCCTTTCGTCCCGGAATGTGTATTTATCCCCGGCGGAGCGGGGGGCGGCCCTGCACTTACCCCGGGCCTTGATGCGGGCCCAAGAACGGATTCAAGCCGGGTTGAAAGACGCCGCCGAAATTAAGACCGGCATCGAAACGGAATTGAAAAAGAGCCCGCTGCTGACCGTCGATTACGTGGAAGCGGCGACGCTGGATGGCCTGGAACCTTTCCCGGGAAGCCCGGGGGGCCAACTCATCGATAGTAACAATACCCTGGTGGCCGCCGCTGTTAAAGTGGGAAAAACCAGGCTGATCGATAACTTTATTTTAGGAGAAATTTAACATGTTAATACCGTTTTTAATTTCAAAGATACATGGGGCCGCCGTGACAGGCGCGGATATGAATTACCAGGGCAGCATTGCCATCGATCCGGACCTGATGAAGGAAGCCAGGTTAAGGGAATTTCAAAAAGTGGAGATATATAATGTCTCCACGGGGCATCGTTTCTCGACCTACGTTATCACCGGGCGGAAGGGATCGCGTGAAATCTCGATAAATGGCGCTGCCGCACGTCTGGCAGCCGTTGGAGATAAAATCATCGTCGCGGCCTATGCCTTACTGGATGAACGTGAGTTGAATTCCCTGAATTCCGTGATCCTGCTCATGAAAGATAATAATGAAATTGAAAAAATTATCCATGGGGGCCTCTAGGTATGCCCGGGAAAATATAAATAAGGAGTCGACTATGGCTGGTGATTCGTCTACTACAGATCAAATATTTATGAATGATTTAAAAAAAGAGTTTATGGAGACCGTGGCCCAGAACATGGTGGATATGAATCTCCTGATAGCGGAAAATAAGCTGGACGAGATCGAGAAAATTGCCCACGATATTAAAGGTACAGCCGGTATTTTCGGTCTTGATGAGGGAACCGAAATCGCCAGGGAACTGAACTATGCCGCTAAAAATCGGGATGTTGAAAAAACAAAAGAACTCATCGATAAATTGGCCGCTTATATGAAAACCCACGGTATCGTTTAAGGATTTAGTGGATAATAAAAGCTTTTGATTACAAGTTTTTTTCCATTATTTTCTTCGCGTCTCTTCGCGTTCTTAGCGGCTCATAAAAAAAGGTAAAATCGCCATGAAAAAAGTATTAGGTATCGGTAATGCGTTGGTAGACATTCTTATCAGGATCGAGAATGATGATTTTTTTTCCCAATTCGGGTTGGCAAAAGGCAGTATGACCCTGGTGGACCGGGAGATGATGAATGCCATTTTAGAGAAAGCCGCATCATTGAAAATAGAACTGCGGAAATCTTCCGGCGGTTCCGTGGCCAATGCCATCCACGGGATGTCGCAATTGGGGGCGTCGGTGGGTTATATCGGCAAAACCGGCGCGGATGACTACGGCTCTTTTTTCAGGTCCTACATGGAACAAAATAACATCTGCGCCACGCTTTTCAAAGGCAAGGAAGCCACGGGCAAATCCATGGTAATGGTCTCGAAAGATTCCGAACGAACCATGGCCACTTACCTGGGCGCCGCCGTCGAATTGGACGCCTCCGACCTGACCATTGAACCTTTTAAAGGGTATGACTATTTCCTCCTGGAAGGGTACCTGGTCCAGAACTACGCGCTGGTGGAAAGAGCGGCCTCGCTGGCACGGGATGCCGGATGCCGGATCGCCGTCGACCTGGCCAGTTTCAATATTGTTAAAGAGAACCTGGAATTCTTGAATTCCGTGGTGGAGCAATATGTGGATATCGTGTTTGCCAATGAAGAAGAGTCCAAAGCCTTTACCGGCAAAAGCGACCCCAGGGAAGCGTTGGACGATATTGCCAAAAAATGCCGGATCGCGGTGGTAAAGATCGGGAAAGAAGGTTCCTTGCTCAAAGAAGGGGACCGGTTGCATAAAATATCGCCTATCCCGGCAGCCGCCGTGGATACCACCGGCGCCGGAGATTTATATGCTTCCGGATTTTTTTATGGCTTAACCTGTGGACATTCACTGGACATTTGTGGTAAAATAGGGTCTATCACTTCTGGGAAAATCGTGGAAGTGGTCGGCGCTAAAATGGATAACCCAAAATGGCAGGAAGTATTCCAACTGCTTAACGGGTTATAATAAAAGATGGGGCCATGGTCTAATGGGAGAATGCAGCCTTCGCAAGGCTGAGGTGGCGGTTCGACTCCGCCTGGCTCCATTTTTAATAAATCCGAAGCACGAAATCCGAAATCCGAAACAAATTCAAAATTCAAATCCTCAAAATTCAAAACAAAAAACAAAAGCAGGCCCACGAATTACTCGAATTTTCACGAATGTTTTTTTTCATCATTCATCATTCATCATTCATCAATTAGAGTTTTGGTCATTTGTATTTTGGTCATTCGAATTTGTTTCGAATTTCGAGCTTCGAATTTCGTGCTTATTATTATTTATAGGACTTTTTTCAATTCCTCTTTCAAGAGGGGGACCACTTTAAACAGATCGCCCACGATGCCGTAATCCGCTTTTTTGAAAATAGGGGCTTCCGGGTCTTTGTTTATCGCGACAATGATTTTGGAGGTTTTCATGCCCACGAAATGCTGGATAGCCCCGGAGATGCCGCAGGCAATATAAAGTTTCGGGTTTACCACTTTCCCCGTTTGGCCCACCTGCATATCATAGGTAGCGAATTCCGCATCCACCGCCGCACGGGAAGCGCCCACGCCGGCCTTTAAAACTTCGGCCAACTCCTGTAAGAGGGCGAAATTCTCTTTGGCTTTAATGCCCCTGCCGCCGGATACGATGATATCTGCTTCCTGCAGGTCGATTTTTTTCGCGCCGCTTTTAATAATGTCTACGATTTTTGCCCTGGGTGGATTTTTCACCGCTTCAAAAGCCGTGATTTCCGGCGCTGCCTCGGAGTCACTGGCTGCAGCGGGAAACACATTGGGCCGGATAGTGTATAAGCGGAATGTATTATCGATGATATACTTCGACAGTAGTTTGCCGGCATAAACCGGCTTGGTAACGCTGCGATTCGCCAGGTCCAGTTCAACGCAATCCATAATCAAACCCGCATTGTCGATTTTGGCCGCGATCCTGGGAAATAAGTCTTTGCCCTGGGCGGAATTAACGCCGATAAAATCATTAAGATTAAATTCAGTAATGATTTTTGCCAGGGTATCCGCATATACATCCGGTTGGTAAGACAGGTCGTCGTTTTTTACCTGGACTACCTTTTTAACGCCCTTCAACACATCCGCGTATTGTCCCGGGTTACTGGAAAAAATAACCGCATACACATCCGCGCCGCTCTTTTTGGCGAGGCTTAACGCCTCTTTGTTGGATTTTTTAAATTGATTATCTTTTAATTCGACATAGACACCGATATTAGCCATATTGCCCTCCTCCTATAATACCTTAGCTTCTTCTTTCAGAACCCTGACCAATTCTTTTACCGCTTCTTCCGGTTCACCCGGGATAATACGGCCCTGGGGTTTTTCCGGTGGGGCGTACAATTTTTCCCGCTTGACTTTGTTGTCCACTTGAGCGATACCCGCATCCTGGAGACTCAATTTTTTAATAGGTATTTTTTTCGCTTTCATGATACCCATCAGAGAGGCGTAGCGAGGCGTATTAAGACCTTTAGTAGCGCCCACCACACAGGGGGCCGACATTTCGATCTTTTCCCGCGCGCCTTCATCGATTTCCCGTTCCACCACCACTTTACCGTTATCATAATTAAAGGCGATTACATTGGTGGCAACCGCGATGCCCAGGTGTTCGGCCAGGTAGATGTGGGTCAGGTAGGAATCGTCGTCGATGGCTTGTTTTCCCAGGAAAATAATACCGTAACCCGCGTCTTGTTTGATGGCGTTGCCCAGGGCGGCGGCAATGATCTTATGGTCCAGGAAAGGCTCTGCAGTCTCGATGTGAATCGCATTTTCGGCGCCCATGGCCAACCCGGTCCTGATGGCGCTTTCTACCCGGTTCGGGCCCAATGAGATAACCGTTACCGTCGAACCCGGTATTTTTTCCTTTAATTTCAGCGCTTCTTCCAGTGCATATTCATCATAAGGACTCAGGATCCACTTGATGTCGGTCTCATTGATGGAGACGCCGTCTTTGACCAGAAGTGAGGCTTCCGTATCCGGAACCTGCTTGATAGCAACATAGATATTCATTTCAACCTCCTCGTTATTTAAAGTAATTAAGGAACCTTAAAGGGGAATTTATAACCCAAAATTCATTAAATGTCAAATGGTCAATGAAATCAAAAGTTCTGGGAAGCCTTTTCTCTTTCTACCCTTACTTTAAACAGTGTTTCTCAGAAAATTGTCTCCCCACGTGTTTTGTAAACGGCCTCAAGACATACTTTGAAATCATCGCCTTTCCATGTTCCCGCAAATTTTAAAAGTTTTTTGGAAGTGGGTTCGTTTTTATCGAGATTCAAGTCGTTGAGCCTTTTTTTTGAATTATGGGGCTCTTTTCCAGGTGTACGGCTCATTGCATAACTCATGTTTACCTCCTTTTACTGCCGATGGGAGCAAATAATTGTTTTCCTTTAACAATATAGCATAAAAGGGAGAGAGAAGCAAAAAAAATCATTCATGGATAGTGATGAATTGGAATTCACGATATGTTTATGCTATAATGGTTTATGGCAAAGAAGAAGATCGGCATTATCGTGCAGCGTTACGGGTCGGATATTAACGGCGGCGCCGAATACCATGCGCGGTTGATCGCCGAAAAAATCGCCCCCTATTTCGATATCGAAGTTTTCACGTCCACGGCCCACGACTATATTACCTGGGAACACCATTACCCCGAAGGCAAAGAGATCATTAACGGCATCCCGGTGCACCGTTTTAAAGTGGCAAAACCCAGGGACCCCAAAGTCTTCGGCGACCTGCAAAATTTCATTTTTAATGAAGAACACTCCATCGCTGATGAACTGACCTGGCTGGAAGAAGAGGGCCCTTATGTGCCCGGTTTATTGGCTACGCTGGAGCAGAGGGAAAAGGAATTTGCTTATTTTATTTTTTTCTCTTACCGGTATTACCATTCTTATTGGGGGCTGCTGAAATTCAAACGAAAAGCCATCCTGGTTCCCACTGCCGAGCATGATGAGGTGATCTACTTGCGGTTGTTCAAGCATTTGTTTCACCTGCCCGGGGCCATCGTTTACAATTCCCACGAAGAAAAGGAAATTATCAACAGGGTATCCGGTAATGAGGAAGTACCCGGGGACATTGTGGGGGTAGGATCGGAAGTGCCGGTCACATTTTCGCCGCAAACTTTCCGGGAGCGGTTCGATATCCAGGGGAAGTATTTTGTTTATATTGGCCGGTTGGATGAGAACAAAGGTGTGCCGCTTTTGCTGGAATATTATTTGAAAATGCTGAAAGAAACCGATGTTGATTTGACATTGGTTTTAATGGGTAAATCTGTGATTGAAATCCCGGTGCATCCGCGTATCAAAGCACTGGGATTTATGGGGAACGAGGAAAAATTCAATGGGTTAAAGGGGGCTGAGTTCCTGGTGATACCGTCTCAATTCGAATCATTATCCATGGTAGCGTTGGAGGCCTGGGCCATTGGCAAGCCGGTGGCGGCCAATGGGCGTACTGAAGTATTGCGGGGGCAGTGTCGGCGAAGCAATGCCGGGCTCTGGTACACTGATTATGATGAATTCAAAGAAATTATTTTACTATTGGCGGAAAATGACCGTTTGAAAGAGATAATGGGAAAGAATGGCAGGGTCTTTTTCGAAACCCATTATTCCTGGCCGGTGATTGAAAGCAAATATCTGAAAATAATAGAACGGCTGGATAGTCATTTATAACAAGATTTAATAAAAATCCGAAATCCGAAATCCGAAATTCGAAACAAATCCCAAATACAAAGGCTCAAAATTCAAAACAAAAACTGCCCACGAATTACACGAATTAACACGAATTTCCGTAGGGGCGAACCCCCGTGTTCGCCCGTTTTTTGTTTTGGTCATTTGGATTTTAGTCATTTGAATTTGTTTCGGATTTCGAGCTTCGTGCTTCGAATTTATTGAGCCTTTTTGTCTTCCCCTTTCTTGACATAGGTTGACGTCACTTTCGAGGAAACCCCGCCGCGGGGGGTGAATTCCGCTTCCACCACCATTTCAAACGGCTCCAGCGTTTTTACCAGGTGGTCCAGGATCAACCGGGTCAGGTTCTCATAGTAGATGCCCGTATTGCGAAACTGGAGAAAATAGTATTTCAACGATTTCAACTCTACGATGGATCGATCCGGGAGGTATTTGACGGTAATGGTCCCGAAATCCGGTAAACCTGTTTTCGGGCAGAGGGAAGTAAATTCCGGGTTTACTATTTCCACCCGGGTATTTTTCCCGTTATTCTCATAGGGAATCGCTTCCAGTACCTCCGGCGAAATAAAAGAGGCATCCTGTCTTATTTTTATTAAACTATCGATGATTTTTCCCATGTTTTTGTATGACGTTTGTTTTCGTATCATAATATATTCCTCTGCATCTGGGGCCGTTGAACCGATTCAGGCGGCCCAATTTTCAATTTCAAGTTTTTCGATTCGTTGAAAATGCTTTTCATTGTTAGTGACGAGCAACAGATCATTCGAAATGGCACAGGCAGCAATGAAAAGGTCCGAATCGCAAATAATTTTTCCTTGCTTTTTTAATGAAGATTTGATCTCACCGAAACAGTTTGCTGCATTGTTATCAAAATTGAGAATGTTCATTTTTTCCAGTAAATCATCTATCAATTGTTTGTTTTCCTCTTTCCGGGTGGAGTTATAGGCCCCGAAATAAAGTTCTGCGACGCTTATTGAAGATATGAATATGCGGTCTTCGCTAATGCTTAGAATCTTTTTGTTGATTTGGGGGAATTTATCCTTCAACCAATATATCACTATATCCGTGTCGAGGAGATAGGCATCGATCTTTTTCATAATGAGAATCTATCGGAGCGGTAATTTTGCTCGCGATTTGCGTAAATTTCTGAAATAATCTCATCTGCATCGCGATCATCTTTCCATTTCCCGCAGAATTGGTTTAGATTTTTATTTTTTGGTTTGGCATTCAGGATAATAATTCGCCGGGTGGTTTTTGCCGTAACATGCAGCCTTTTGATAATATTTGGCGGTAATATCAACTGGCCTCCTGGTAGTAATTCTGCTGTGCAGCTAATAGAATTCATAATTTCCTCCTTTGTCGGAAGTATCCTTTTTTTCTGCATAGAATATATCTTACAACAAATATAAGAATATTTCAACCGGAAATTTTCGCGCCGATACTAACCTACAAAGTCCCGGATCATTTTTTCAAGCATCGGTTTTAAAACCGTCATGCCCTCATCGGGGGAGTCGAAGTAATGAAACAGGTTGACATCTTCCGGCGATATCAGGCCGTAATCCACCATTTTAGGGAAGTTGAACAGGTCTTGCCAGAATGCCTTATCATATAAAAGGACCGGGATATTGTATTTTTCCAGTTTATGAGTTTGTTTCAGGGTGAGGGTTTCGAACAGTTCGTCCATGGTGCCGAAACCGCCGGGGAATACCACCAGGGCTTTGGCATGGTAGAGGAACCAGAGTTTTCTCATGAAAAAGTAGTGGAATTCGAAATTCAGTTCAGGGGAGATATAGTCGTTGGGTTTTTGTTCGGTGGGGATAGTGATATTGAGGCCGATGGTCGGGGCGTTGGCTTTTTGGGCGCCTTTGTTGGAGGCTTCCATGATTCCCGGGCCGCCGCCGGAACAGATAACAAAGCCGTTGCCGGCTTTTCCAGTTTCCAGTTCTTTCGACCAGCAGGCCAGGCGGTAGGCGAATTCTTCGGCCGCGAGGTAGTATCGTTTGGTGTTATGGGCGTCCTCTTTGTCCGGGGATACCCGCGAAGAACCGAAGAATACCACGGTATGCCTGATATTTAGTTCTTCGAAACGTTTCTCCGGTTCCAGGTATTCGGCCAGGATGCGCAGCGGCCTGGCCGCTCTCGATTTTAAAAAATCAATGTTCTTGTATGCTTTTGGTGCTCGTATCATAATTCCTTCCTTATCATTAAAAATTAGTCTCGCCAATATTCTTTGGGGACATGGTAAAATTGCGACAGATATTCTTCACAGGTATGAATGATATTTTCGACTTCTTTCATATCTTCTTCAGCGATATCCGGTCCGATACTACCGGAAAAATCATAATCACTGGATTGCCTCTCAAGAAAGAGTTTCTGAATCACCCTGGTAAACGTACCGGGAAACAAGCCGGTTTTTACAAATTCTTTGTTGAATGAACCGATTGTCTGTTTGTGAGAGGAAGCATGAATTTTTTTTGACATCAATACGGCTGAAATCGTGTGAAAAACCGCATAATACGAACGAGAAACCGCGTCTTCGTACCGTTCATTATCATAATTTATCCAGGCGGTTTTTAACTTTTCACGCCCTTTTGCCAGCATCATCCTGACGACCTGGATATCATCGTTTTCCATCATAGTTTGATTCCTTCTTTCAAAATATTTAAACCGATTGGAAACCTCTGCTTGATTTCCCATTCCTTTTCATCGCATACGATACAACCGATCAATTCATAATAGTTATCCATTATTTCAACACAGGCGTCCAGGATTATATCCTGGATAAGTTTTTCTTTTTTATCGACAATCACTAATATGTCATAATCGGAATCTTCTCTAAATTCACCCCGTGCATAAGACCCGAAAAGCACAATTTTTTTTAAGTGGTTTTTCAATCTTTTCTTGATAATTTTTGCAAACTCTTTGTCTGCTCTTTTTGAGGCTGGCGGTATTGAATATTTCCTGCCGGTTTGTACTGATAACTGTGTTTGCATGCTACTAATATAGGCCTTTCACTCGATTTTGTCAAGCATAAAACTTATTCTGAATTTACTGTCAAGTATGTCTTCGACCACCAGAAACCCTTTTGAAAAAGGGTTTCTGGACTTCCTAAAACTTTTGATAGTGAAAAGCTTTTGTCTCACGGTTTTTCCACGCGGGAAGGAATCTCAGCCTTCCTTAATATATCGCCGAAATGACTGGTTATCCCAATATCCCCGACTAACACAATGCCTATTCCCGGCGTTTGCGTTTTGGTTTCGGCAACCAATTTTCGCAAGGCCTCAAGACCGTCGACGACGTTAAACCTGACAAACGTCCCCGGTTCACCGGGATAAATTACTTCGGCCGATGAAGATACCCGGCTCTTATGCAATTGAACCACCCAGGCTTTTTTCCCATCATATACCCATTCGATTTCCAGCGGGCCCAGTAAATGAAACGCCGCCCGGTAAAGTTCCCGGACAGCTTTTGTTACTTCGCCCGGCAGTTCCTGCGGGGAAGCTTCGCCCACCATAAACGCATCGCCCATGCCCCTCACCCCTTCGATCAACGGTTCAGTTCCATCCGGTTGACCGGGAACCAGCGAGCCCGAATATTCCGGGTGTACCGCTTCTTGCGCCAGCACCGAAGCGATTAAGGGTTGTTGGGCGATCAGTTCGAACGGGTCCCGCCAGCCGAAATAGGTGGGAAATCGACCCGGCGCGCGAACCGCCGGACAGGTACGCAGCCAGGTTTCCGATGCACCCGTTTTAATGCCGAAAGTAAACGGGGCGATATGACGGGTAATTACCGTGGTCTGGGGAACCGGTAAACCCAGGCAGTCCGCGATTAAAAGTCCATAGACTTTATCCCCCAGCATACGGCTGAAATTATTAGGCCATTGGATTTCCGGGACAGTGCTTGGCGCGTTTACCTCTTCCATTTCCCAGGTAATGGTATGGCCATGGCGGATGCCGCGCTTTTTCGGGTGAATACTGAATTCCACCCGGTAGGAAAAAGGAAAATTTAATATGGGGCGGAAGCCATATACTTTTTCCAGTAAATTTAAACCGATATCGCGGGGGAGTCGGCACACGCCTGGTTTATCCACGCATTTGGGGGTATCCGCCGGGGAGAATTCCAGCACATGGCCGATGGCCACTCCCGATACCCCGCCGTCATGAATATCGATGGTCTCATTGACAATCGTATATTTATTTTCCGCGGCCTTTTGCTCGAGGATTTCCAGGACTTTTTCCACGTTAGCGATGCCGTAGATTAGAGGTTCGCCTTTCTGTTTACCCGGCAGAAAGCTCCGGACATTGACCGTGCCTTCCGGGGAATTGGCCAGCAGGGATTCGATGGCTTTTTGCGGAGAAGCGAAAGAGTGATTGGGGTTGAATCCGGCAACCCTGGAAAATCGCTGCGAAAGATTTTGATCTGGTGCAAAACTGACAAATTGGGCCACATTACCAATCATGGCCAACCGTTCCACGGTTTCATCCTTTAAAAATTCCCGCGCCGCCGCGGCGCCTGTTTCATTCATATTGGGGGTCAGTGAAGGTTTATCCGGCAGACGTTCAATTTTAAGCGGGTCTTGCAGAGTTTCTAATAACCAGTTTTCCAGTTCGGTCGCGACCCGATGGAGGTATCCGGAAGGAATCGAACAATTATTATAGTCGTCGATGGCTTTTTTAATAAGTTGCAAGCCGGCGTCGGGATCAAGGGGGGTTTGTTGTTCAGTCAGCGTTTGGGTATGGGAGCGAACGGCGGCAAAAAATTCAAAAGTGCAGCCGCTGCTGTATTGCCAGCCATCCATGAAAACCACCCTTTTAATGTAGCGTTCGATTACCCTCCCCCAGAAGTAGCGGTAGTCATCCTGGTTCCATTCCGGCCAGTTAAAGACCGTTGGGTCGATCAGGAATGGATTTGAGTCGGCGAGGTTGCGGCGGAGGCCGGCGATTTTGGTTTTGACTTCTTCTTTGTTGGGTTGGATGACCTCCTGGAAGTGTTCATTCTTATATTGGGTGCTTTCCGGGTCAAGAGTGCGGCCCTTTTCTTTGAACCAGGCCAGGAACCTTTGGCCGGTGGTAATCGGGGCGGAAACATAGGTAGCGTTTTTCTCATCGACAATACAATTAAACAGCTCGATAATATTTTCAATTCCGCCAATGTCCCGCGGTTTATTAAGGGGGTTATCCGACATTTCGATCGCTCCTTAAAGTTTTTCGGCAGCATATATTTTAATAGAATCGGGTGAAAAAGTAAAGGGATAGTGGAAAGGCAAAAATTTACAAAATGCATCCCTGATGTCCGGCAAGCATTTTGATTTCCGCATAATCTTCAAGAGTCGGCGCTTTCATTGGAAAATATGGCTTTCCCCATCAGGCTGCTTTTTACCGATACGGATACCGCAGCATTCTTCCACCCCCTTTATATTGTTCTCGCATTGCCTCGGAAAGTCTTCTACAGAATTCTGAGGATTTGTTAATTTTGTATAATTCTTCAAGTTCATTCAGCGCGGCTCTGAAGTCATTATTGCCCAGGTGTAAAAGACCGAGAATATAGTGTATTTCTTCGTTAGCGGGGGCTGAAGATAGAATATTTGATAATTGGTCTATGCCGGCCGACCAATTTCCCCGGCCTAAGGATACATACCCCAATCCCAAATATGCCGGGATAAAGTCAGGGTCCTTTGAAATTACTTCATTGAATATTAATTCAGCTTGATCGTATTTTTCAACTTTGACATAATTAATTCCAATATAGTATTTTATCAAGATGTTCGACTCTACATCAGAAATTTCTTGAAGAAATTCAAGCGCTGAATTGTTTTTTCCCAATATAGTATTTATAATCCCGAGCTGAAATAGCGTTTCCTGGTGTTCCGGGGCTAGCTCCAATACTTTTTCAAAACAGTTTGAAGCCGTTTGGTATTCTTTTAATGCCATGTAAGCGACTCCAAGCATATAATATGCGTCTATATAGGTAGGATCAAGCTTTATTGCGTTTATAAATTCAGTAACAGCCATGCCGACATTATTCTCTTTATAGCACATACCCATATAATAATGGATTTCAGCGTTCATAGGGTCTTCATCCAGGGCTAAGTCAAAATATGTCAGGGCATTTTCATAATCTTGGTTCTCATAGAAATCAATCCCTACTCTGAGGGGGGCGTCTACCGATTTGGACACTATACGGGCTGATAAATTAAGAGAGGCAATATCATTGACTTCCGGAGCAGAAAGTTCGTTGATTTTTGAGATCGGAATAGCAAAATTTAAGTTTTGCCCCTCGTATATCTGGAATGTTGCAACTCCAATTACCTCCCCATACAGATTGAATACCGGGCTGCCGCTGGAACCTGGAGAAATGGGGGATGTGATCTGGATGATCTTCCCTAGATGTTTGATTTCTCGATTCGCAGATACAATTCCATCGGATACGGTTGCTTCTAATCCAAATGGATTCCCGATTACTATGACCTTTTGGCCCACTTCAGGGAATGATAGATTTAATGGAGGGAAATTTGACTCTCCCGCCTCATCAGGGACCGATAATATTACAAGATCACATTTTTTATTATCCGCAGATATTTCTATTGCCTGATACTCTCCGGCATGGGATTTTATTTTCACGGTATATGCGTTTTTTAATACATGCCGGTTTGTAATAATCTTGCATTTTTCTATAAAAAAACCACTGCCCTGACTGATGGGATTACCCTCATCATCAAATGTATTTACCAATACGATTGAACGTTTAACTTTGGAAACAATTTCAGTAATGGATTTTTCCGTCTTTTTTTTAAAGTGAATTTTTTTTTGATCTCGCTTTAAGTTTTGATCTATAACGGGTTGCGCCTCTTTATATATAGTAATCAGGAAAAATGCGGCGGTGCATACAATGATTGAAAGAGCTATAACAATCGCTTTCATTCTTTTTTGATGTTTTATATAGTCCTTCTTAATGAATTTAACCTTTTCTTTGATTTCTTCATTTCTCTTTATTTCCATTTTCTTCTTCTCCTTTTGAAGTAAACTTGCATTGGAACGATGGTTTACTACAAAATCTATGAATATATAATAGAATAGGTTTTGAGAAATGTCAACAGGTTTCTCAGTAACTATTCAGTTTCGGAAAAAAAATAAAAAAAGCGCCCCCGAGACTGCTATGAAAATAGCCACAAAGGCACGAAGGCACAAAGGGTCACCAAGAGGTTTTATTCTTAAAAAATCCTTGGTGCCTTCGTGCCTTGGTGGCTATTTTCTTCTTGATTAAAGCGATTAAAACGGTGCTTTATGCCCTTCTTACGGCTTGCTCACCCCTTTTCCACCGGTAGGAAAGGTATCGGCAAGCGGTAGGAAAGGGTCGGAACCTGGTAGGAAAGGGGTGGGAAAGTGGTAGAAATTGGGTCGGCAAGTGGTAGGAAAGGGGTCGGCAAGTGGTGGAAATGGGGTCATCCAGTGGTAGGAAAGGGGTCAGAACGCAGGAGAACCGGGAAAATAAACGAATTCCTCCCTTTTTACCCTGTCATCTCTTGACATACCGTGCACAAACGTTATAAAATCCTTTTCTATATTTTGAAAAATTTTAAGAATAAGGAGCATTGCCATGGAAAACCTGGGGAAAAGACTCCGGGGCAATCAAAGCCAGGTAAAAAGCCCCCACAATATCCCGATGTCGATATATATACAGGAAGCTGAAGATCTGCATCATTGGGCTCTTGAAGATAAAGAGGCGCTGACGGCCGCGGGCCTGGACGCGAAATATGTGGATGATCTCCCCAATCTCTGCGAGGCTGCCACCGTCGCCGAAGCGCAGTGGTATGTTCAATTGAACTCGGAAACAAAAGGCGTGCTGGAGTGGGAGAAACAGGCCCCTCCTGCGTTTGAATTGCGAAAACAACTACTGCACCATTTCCGTTTTGCCTTTCGCGGATATCCACATTTACTGGAAGCGCTCAAACACATTTCCGGCGGGGGAAAAAGTTATGCCAAACAGATACAGGACTTGAACGATTTGGCGGTGCTGGGAAGAGCCAACTTCCAGTCGCTGGAAGCGATTCCTTTCGATAAGTCGCTTCTTGATAAAGCGGCGCAGGCTTCCTATGATTTGTCCATGGTCCTGGCCGATGCGATCCGGGACAGGATGCGGCCCAGCGACGCCAGGGAAATTCGCGATCTGGCATATACCAGGTTAAAGGAAGCGGTGGATGAGATTCGTTTTTATGGCCGGTATGTATTCCGGGGAAATAAAGAGCGGCTCATCGGGTATCGAAGTGAGCATATCCGGCAAATGAAAACCAGGCGGGCCCGCGAACGTAAAAAGAAAAGCGAAAATCTCCCCCTTGACAAATCTTTAGCTGTACCATAAAATGAAGGCATGAGCGAAAAACCAGGAAATATTAACCAAAAGCCCTATCGAAAACCCGTTCGACTATTCGAAAAATCCGGTGTGGTAAATCCAGTGCTTTCATATTACGTTCTTTTAGACAATGTCTATAACTCCGATAAGCAGGATATTAAAACCATGGTGGACCTGGGCCGGTATTTTTCCATCTTTGCCCCACGACAGAGCGGCAAGACAACATTTATCGAAGAATTATGCATCCAATTGCACCGGGACCCTACCTATGTGGGTGTCTTATTAAGTTTCCAGGAATACAAAAACCTGGACAAACAAGAATTTTACGCGGAGATCGAAAAATATTTCTACAGCCAATTGATCACAAGACTAAGACAGGTAAACTGCGAAAAAACGGAAGCCGTTCAACAATTTCTCAACCAACACCATCTGACCAACAATGTCTCTTTCAAAGCCTTGTTCGAAGGATTAAACGACCTCCTCCAATTTAAAAAGATCGTGGTTTTCATAGACGAATTCGACGGTATCCCGTTAAGCGAATTGGAGAATTTTCTAACCACTTTAAGGGAATTATATCAAAAACATAAAAAGTTAACTCATAAAGCCCTATATTCCGTGGGTTTGGCCGGCATTCGCAATATAACCAAACTCGTTGTCGGCGGCGTATCGCCGTTTAATATAGCAGACCAGGTGGTGCTGCCCCCTTTTTCCTTAAAAAACGTCCGCGACCTATATGCCCAATATACCGCGGAAACCAACCAACCTTTTACCGAACCGGCGGTAAAAAGGGTTTACGAAAAAACCCAGGGTCAAACCTGGCTGGTCAACCGGTTGGGCGCAATCCTGACCACCGATATTAAACCTGAAACAGTCGAACCCATCGATGAAAAAGACGTAGAAAAAGCCCTTAAACTCCTGCTGAGAGAGAAAAATAATCATTTCGATAACCTTTATGAGAAGGCAAAACTCTATAAAGAAACATTTGTAGAGATCGTTTTTGATAACGTTAAATACCTGGCTTACGATGAAGAACAATCATGGTTGGAACAATATGGATTAATAAAGGATGAAAATGGCCATGCGGTGGTGACCAATAATATCTATAAATCAACATTTGTTGAGACATTTTTCGAGGAAGTGAAGGCTTACGAAAATATCCCACCGCAGCGCTGCGAATTGCCCGGGAACCGGCTGGACATGGAAAATATCCTCCTGGATTTCGAGCAGTACATTGCCCAGATCGGGGTACAGGCGTTTTATAAAGAAAAGAAACCCTATGAAAAGACCGGTCAATTCCTGTTGACGGCGTGGCTGTACCAGTTTGTCAAAGGAGGAGGCGGAGAACTGGGTTATGTTGTGAAATCCGGGCTGGGAATTATGGATGTGATGCTGGCATATAAGGGGAAGAAATATATTATCGAGACAAAAGTCAATCGTCAATCCAATATAACCCGCACGTTGAACCAGGGTGTTGCGCAGGTATCCGGGAAATACCTGGCCACGGAATTTTGTCATGAAGGTTATCTCGTGATCTTTGATACCAAAACCCCGGTAGGTGAAACAATCGATCCCCAATATTTCCCGGTGGGGGATAAGAAGGTGACGACGATCATCATTGCCATCGGCCGAGACGGTTCCGAACGTACATAAACGCCTGTCCCCGTTTTCTCCCCACGCAGTGGGGGGAGGGGTGGAAATGAAAAACTAGCCTATCCCTTTGTCCACCGCTTTTTATAATTTAAAAAGCGACTGTATGAAATTCTTTATATCATCAAAACCAGGATGCTTAAAATTCCAAAATTCTCTTTTTGCCGCTAATCCCAGGGAGTTTACTATAGGTGCACGGGAAGCAAGGTAGGTTGTTGATCTTGAAATTTTTATCCATCAGCGTACCTCGAACTCCTTTTCAATCCCAACTCTCAAAACCCGGGCTGAAGCGGAAAACGCCGTATGTTTTTTTCCATCTCGATCGATGCGGAAAAGACGGATATCATCCCCTTCCGGTTCCAGTTCCGTATATGCATTCGCTAAGGCTTCGATGCAGTCATAGGAATGGGTTGTTGCGATTAATTGGACACCATATTCCTTACACGCGGCGATGATGGCTTTCCAGGCAAGTTTTATCGTGGTGTAATGCAACCCGTTTTCAATTTCATCGATTAACAGGATTCCATTTTTTGTCTCCGCAAGAATTGTTAGAAGTGCCAGGATTCGGCGCATTCCGTCGCCCATGATGTTCATCGGCATCAGTTTCTCGGTTCCGACATCGACATAAATCAAACCGCTTTCCCCTCCCATCCTGATGTCAACAACAGCAGGCTCAATATTTTTTAAAACCGATATTACCGTATCGAGTCTCTTTTGCACCAACAGGTTCTCTATTTGTTTGGAGGGGGGCATGGTAGATGTTTTTGGATTAAGAAATGAACATTTCAATACCTCCTTGTAGGATCTGGGGATAGAAACACTGCTTTCTTTTAGACTTATCTGCCCAAGAAATACCTGGTTTTGGGAATCCCGGAACTCGTATTTTATTCCTTCAATAAGGTGAATATTGTCAGTTGAAGAGGTGTAAATTTCCTGTTGATTTGATAAAACCTTTTCCCCGTTTTTTGGGGAATGTGGGGGATTGCTATCTGTATATAGAGGTGATATTTTTAAATCTCTTTTGTCATCATCCAATTTCCCTTTGAGAAGGATTGGGGTTTCAAAGTTCAAATTCGTAAAAATATAGCTAAAGTCCTCGTCATCGGTGATAAAGAGATCACGGTATCTGTGGATAGTCACGGGTAAATTGGGATTAGACATCCCGGAGAGTAAAAAGAACGCTTCAAGGATTGAGGTCTTTCCGCAATTATTTCGACCGACCAGGAGGTTTATCCGTTTCAAATCGGTTATTTCCAGTTTTTCAATTCCCCTGAAATTTTCGATTGTTAAAGATTGGTATTTCATTGTATTTCTCCACGAATCAGGATAACAAAGCTTTCAGAATATTTTCTATTTAAATCGTTTATTTTGTTCATCATGTTGTTTTTAACATAAAACAATGAATTTTGCAACTGTTTTGGAAATTTGAAAATCTTCTCTTCCAGGGATGCCCCGGATGACCTGTTAAAAAGGGGGAAAAATCAAAAAAATTTTCCCCCCCCCTTGACAATGGCAAATGAACCGTGGTAGAGTTTGACTTAAAATACCTGTTAATCTTCAATGAGATGATAACAAGCGAATTGGAGGATAGAGATGGTAACCAAAAAGAATTTTCAAAAATGGATGTATGAGTTGGCGGTAAAATCTCAATTTTTGAATTGGGTGTTCTTGTTAATAATTGCTTTTGGGGTAGTCAGTTGGGCAACAAAGTTTCCTTTGAATTTGAAACCGAGTCCATGGCTGTATATACCGATAGGCTTGCTAGGACTTCTATCTTTTCTTGCCTGGATACTGGTATGGGGTTGGTATTCCGTATGGTTTCGCTACCTGGCTTACGGGGTAGCCCGGGTGATTTCGGGAATCCGGGGTATTCTGAGTAGTACCATTATCCAGCTTGTGATTATATTGGGTTTATCGGCAGGGTTCTGGGTATGGCGGAAATCATTCTACCCAAAAGAGAACGCCAGCGCCGGGGCCTGTATCGAGTTCTGGAGAGAAATCCTTCAGCTCGATTCGTTACTCAAAATCCTGGTAATTGCCGCTGCCCTCTTTACGCTGTGGAAACTTTTCCAGTCAAGAGGGCGGATTGTAATTTGTGATTTTGTAAATTTTACCAACAAGAAGGACGAGTTAGACCCTGTGGTTAAAGGGCTTGCTTCCATATGTGCAAACGAAATGAGCCGATTGCGGAAATTATTGAAAACCTATGAGGATATCCATCCGGATGCGACAAAGGGTATGGCAAAGGCAGAACTCAACCTGGATGTCGGGGACATAGGTAATGATTTTGAGCAAATAATCGGTCCGGACTCCAGCATAAAAATCGGCAATGTGATAACGGTTCCCATAAGAGCCCTTTATGGCTTTTTCCGGAAAATATTGCATGGTCCGATGCTCACCGGTGGCGTTCATTTAAAAGGGGAAAATTTTATTTTAACTGCTTCTTTGAAAGTGGGGAAGTTTAAAGGAAATTGGCAAATAAGCTTCGAGGAGGATGAAACTCCTCCCAAGTCTGAATCGGAAAAATTGAACAAATTGACGGAGCGATTGGTTTGTCGAATTTTGACAGATTTATCCCAGGGGATAACCCCGCGGTGGAAGGCCATGCATAATTTTATAGAAGGGCTCCAGTTTTTCCGCGAAACTCTGCGAACTGAAGAAAAACGAAAATTATATCTCATTAAGGCGAAAGATGCCTTTAGCAAGGCCGTACGGGATGATGAACAGTTTGTACAGTGTTATTATAACTTTGGTTATATTTACAGAAAACTCAAAAGCGATGAAGCCGCCAAAGCGGCTTTTCGTGAGGCGCTGGAAAGGAATCCGGACTATCACCAATGCTGTTACCAATTGGCTCATATTTATTATGAATATTATATAAATGAAAGCGATAAGGGAGAGAAAGGGTATAAGTGCCTTAAAGAAAATAGTTTATTCGATGCCCAATGGTTTTGCCAGCAGGCCATCTTTATACGCCCCACAGATCCCACATATTGGAATTTAATGGCGGTTATCCAGTATTACAAGTGGTGGAATGAAGAGGAAAAGAACGGAAATAAAGAAAAACTATATGACTACAAAGAGAAGTTAAACGTACCGGATGAGGTTATTCGGTCTTCAATAATTGGAACGATGTTGGCCTGGCGGGCATTATGCAAAGCGATTATAAAAGACGAGAATATACAGGAATTTAAGAAAACTGCCCAGCTTTGTACCCGCAACCTGGCTGTAATCACCGGGGAGAATAAATTCTGGAGAAGCAGACTTTATTTCGGTCAAGCCGCATTCTTAGACCTGGATAATAATGATCTTTATTTTGAAGCTGGAAAATATTTCTTTCGCAGAAATAAAAAAAGTTGTATAAAAAAAGCCAATAAGGCCTTTAAACGTGTTTTCGAGGATGATGCGGATGTTAACGACCCTTTTTCCTATTGGGCTTTTTATATGAATGTAAATGCGAAATTATATGAAGAGAAAAAGGAAAAAGAATATCTGGATGTTGTAAAGAATGGATATATACATTTCCTGGATGCCGCGGCGGAAATAATTCATAATAAGAAACCATGTGATGAAATAATTAAGCAAAATGAACAATTAGTGATATGTGCATTGTCTCCATCTCTTCTGGATGAGATAAATAAAAATTACCCAAAAAAGGGGATTATTTCTAAAATTTACGATATTTTAAACGCTAAAAACGATAACGGATATATTATTGATATCAATTGTAGAAAATTAAGAAATAAAGATATAAGAAATTATTGTCCAAAGGAGTTAAAAACTCGTTTCAATTGGCCATATATTTTTTTAAACTGGATTCGCGCACAAATATCTATAGAAGGAGCCATATTAATATTAAATGAAGTTGGTGAGGCTTTGGAAAAGCCAAAACAGACTATTGAGAAACTAGAAAAAGCAGAAATTCAATTGAAACATGCAATAAAGAGATTAGAGAAGTGCTATCATAATGAGCTCAAGATACTTGGTTTGCACAAGTACCTAGCGGCAGCTTATTATTTAATGGGTTCCCATGAGGAAGAAGCATTAAAAGTCGCAAGGGAAGCTGCCAGGTTAAACCCATACGACCCGGAAGTACGGGAAGTACTGGGCAAGGTTTATTTTAACTTAAAAGACTATAGACAGGCCATAAAAGAATTGCAAATCTGTTTTCACCTTGATAAACCTGAAATGGATATTCTTCAAAAAAAGAATATACTCGAAAAAATCGGTGAAGCCTATATAGCGGAAGGCCATATACTGCGCGATCCGGCAAGGAGAATTGAATCTTTCAACAATGCCGCTAAATTTTTTAAAGAATGCCATGATATCATCGAAGACAAATCGTATGACGTCGATACGCAGGAATATGAATCGTATATCGAAACCCTTGGAAAAACCCATTTTAACCTGGGATATTTCTATCGTGAACTTTTGCGGTATGATGACGCCATCTCGCATTATCAAAGCGCTTTAGAAATGGCAAAGGCCCTAAAAAGTAATGTTGACATATTGGAAACCATGCTGAGAATGGGCTGGGTGTATTTGGAAATCCAATCCTTTGCCGAAGCTGAAAAAAATTTTAAAGAGGCAGGGTCCTATCAGGGTGCCCCTTCTTTGACAAGTACAGAAATAGCCATTGGTCTTATGTTCTTAAAAGTCGAGCGGGCCATATCCTTCGATAAAAATGCTCCTTTTGAGGAAACCGTTCAAGACCGGACGGTGATCACTAAAGAGTCCCTGGAGGTAATGGCTAATGAAGACCGTAGGGAAATAGATCAATCGTCCTTGAATGACGCCCAAAAGAAGGAAAAAACCCAGGAGATCGAGAACAAAAAAAATCGTCTATTAGCCTTGCATCACGAATGCCTGGGGCGTCTTAATTGGAAACAGGGAGAAATGGATGAAGCCGCAAAACAATTTGAAAAATCCATCTCATTTATGCCGAATCCCAGGGTCTACCTTTACCTGGCCGAGTTTTACCTGCGCGAAATTTCGGATAGCAGGATCGGCCGGAAAGAAGCTTTAATGGCCAAAGCCCGGAACGCCTGCAAACTCTGCCGCAAAAATGACCTGCGCCTACAATACAAACAGGACGTGGACGACCTCGAAAAGAAACTCGAAGCCCGTGAAAAATAAGCTTGAGCCGCGAAGAACGCGAAGGAACGCGAAGAAAATAATAAAAAAAACTTTCATTTCCTTTTCCCTTCGCGTGTCTTCGCGCTCTTCGCGGCTAAAAAAAATAAGCGGCTGATCCACTTTTTGATAAGGTTGTGCGCCCCCTACACCTGTGCTATAATCCCTTCATCAATTGGAGGAACGTCTATGACTTTAAGAGAATTACTATTAAAAAACCGCAGCTACCGCCGTTTTTACCAGGATGTAAAAATAACTGGCGACGAATTGAAAGAAATGGTGGAAAATGTCCGTTTCACCCCTTCCGCCGCTAATAAACAACCGTTAAAATTTATCCTGGTGAGCGATGAAAGCATGAACCGGGAGATTTTTCCCCATCTCAAGTGGGCCGGATATTTACCGGATTGGGATGGTCCGGGAGTAGGGGAGCGGCCTACCGCTTACATTATTATGCTGGGCAAGCGAAAAGAAAGCCCTAATATCGATGCGGATTACGGCATCGCCATGCAAACGATCCTGCTGAGCGCCGCGGAAAAGGGTTACGGCGGGTGTCTCATCGGCTCCATCGATAAGGATAAAATCCGCCGCCTGTTGGATATCCCCGAAGAATTGGAAATCTCCGTCATTATCGCCCTGGGAAAACCGAAAGAAAAAGTGGTTATCGATGATGTAAAAAACGGGGATATTAAATACTGGAGAGATGAACAACAAATCCACCACGTCCCCAAAAGAAACCTTGAGGATTTGATTTTTAAACAAGTTTAATATTTATCAAAGTTGAGGAGTGGCAGGGTGCAATGGCTTATAAAATTCCAATGGGTAAAACTGTTACACTGACGCCGTTATTTACCACCACTTTTTCCAGTTGTTTCGCCTCTACCGGGGTTACTTCGACGAATACCAGGAGAGCAACCTCTTTTAATCCCATTTGCCGGCCATATTCCGTTGCCTGCAGGATGCCCTTTTCATGCTTATACATATCTTTGAAACTTTTTAACTCCAGCGCATACGTTTTTTCACGGTATTTGAGCAGCAGGTCGATCTTGCCGTTACCCGTGGGGAAATGCGGGATCACTTCCACGCCCCTTTCTTTCAGTAGGTCGTACAGGTAGCGAAATATATTGAAATGATAAATGGCTTCATAAATTCTCAAATCGTCTTTGCGGCGTGGGACATCCTTGAAAAAAATTCCCTGGTTTTTGGTCAGATAAGCCTGGTAGCGTTTAATAATATTAGGGATATAGAGATTTTCTTCATCCACGGCGTCTTTTATGGCGTCCAGTGGGGGGATCAACTGGCCCAGGTAGCTGAAGAACTGCCTGGAAAAAAAGTTGAAGATTCGTTTTTGCACAAATGGACAGGAGAATTTCACATAGTATTCTTTCGGGCCCACTTTCTCCTCGGAGATGACCCCATTCATGTACAAATAATTGAGATTTTTGTCGTCGAAATTGAAATCGGTTTTTTCACCGGTATCGAAAAATTTAATAACCGTTTCATCATAAGGGGATTTATCGACTTTACTGATAAGGTTCAGGATATTGTTGTTGGGGAGGATATGTGTGGCGGCGCCGTATGCCTCGTCAAAATTAGACATGGAAATGGGTTTCTTCGGCTCGGGGTTATAAGTTTCCGTAAGCAATTCGCCGAACCAGCAGGTTAAACCCGGTTGGCCGCGCATTTCATCATAAAGCGCGAGGATAACTTCGTCTTCTACCGCCTGGCCGCTCTCCCGCTCATACCATTTGAACATCCCCTCTACTTCTTCAAAAGTCAGGTTGGGAATATGAACGCTTCGCTGCACATTAAATGGAGAGCCTTTTTCATTTTCGATGCCCAGGACGCTGCGAATCCCGATGAGAGCGACGGCATGTAGGAGATAGGTTTTTTGTTCCGTTGTTTTATCGCTTTCATAGCGCCTGTTATTATAGATGCTCCTGAACGAAGTGACCAGGGTATTGAGGGCTGTTTCCGAAAGGGCGTCGAATTCATCCAGGATTAAAATGAGGGGCTTGTCCAGTACATTTTTTTTGAAGATACCCTGGAATTTATCCTCGTCATCGATATCTATAAAGGTTTTACCCAGTCCATCGCCGATTTCCCTGGCAATGATTTTGATTATGTCGCCGACATTTTTTTTGCGTTTAAGATTTTCCAGGTTGACGACTACTACATCGAAACGTGGGTCTTTTTTCACTTGAAAGAGGATTTCCCGCATGAGCCATGTTTTGCCGGTTTGCCGGGGGGCCCATACGGTGATGTAATGGCCGCCTTTTTGAGGATTTTCCCCCACCAGTTGAGTGTAAGCATTATCAATTAACGTCTTCCTGGGAGCATAATAATACAAATCCGTATCGATCGGTCCATACGAATTAAATCGTCTCATATTCGGCTCCTTTTGATATTTTGTTTTCATACCTATTATATCAAATGCCAACGGATAATGCAAATTATGTTCCACCCCCAACAACTTTTGATAGTTAAAAGCTTTAGGAGGTCCAGGAACCCTTTCTCGAAAGGGTTCCTGGTCATCATTATTTCAGCAAACGTTTTAATGCCACGGGTTTTGCCTGTGCGGGATTTTCCGGCCAATGGTGTTTGGGGTAACGACGGGATAATTCTTTGTGCACCTGCCGGTAAGAACCGGCCCAAAATCCAATTAAATCACCCGTAACCTGCGCCGGCCTGCGATTGGGCCCCAATAAATGTAGTATAATCCGCTGTTTCCCCGCCGGGACGGAGGGATGTTCGACCAACCCGAAACAGTCAAATATGAGCGCCTCTGCCCAGGGCTCTTTTCCTTCACGGTACCGGACTTTCAGCCGTTTCCCGTTTTTGAGGTTCATTTCCAGGGGGGTATAGGCGTCCAGCAAAGTTTTGTCTTCCAGGGATAATTGATGATAGATATAATATTCAAGGGTTTTTTCCGCCAGTTGTTTCAATGAATCGATGCCTTCGCATATATACTCGAAAAAAGTTTCCAACATCTCGCCGCTGAAGAGGGGACAATGGTTGGGAATCCGGGAACGGTTCAACAATTCGACCCTACCGTGGTAGGTTTTCAGGGATTCGTCGTTATCAAAGGGAAATGGCCAGTTTTTAGCCAGTTGGCGGGCCAGGTTTTGCCCTTCGACTGCGGGCGCCGCCAGGTATTGAATTTCTATCTTCAGGTTCCCGTAATAGAGTTCGCGGCGAAGGGTTTGAACCCCTTTTTCCCTGTCGAATTCTTCTTTCTTTATGGTTTTGAGCATGTGGCCCGGGTCTTCTTTGAGGATATCCATGGGCAGGGTGGAGCAGGCCCGGATGGTGATTCCCCGGGCGGCGTCTTTTTTCAGGCTTTCCACGGCGTCGACGACTACCAGGAGCGCTGGTTTGCGATTGACCACAAAACTTTCTTTGCCGATGATCCCCCCCCGTCCCTGGCAGAAATTGTAGAGGTTATCGATTTCCCGGCGCTGGGCCACCCGGTCGGGATAACCGCGCAGCAGGCAGCGGGAAAGTTTAATGGGGTCGGTGGGGGTAGGGGGGAGAATGGGCGCCAGGCCGCAGGTTTTGGCCAGGGTGCGGTAGAGGTCCAACACCCGTGTTTTCCTGCGTTGGTCCAACAATTGGATAGGGTAGGGGCTAAGTTCGGGCCGGTGGTGCAGGAAAGCTTTTAAGAGATCGATTTGCACGGAGAGGTCGCAAGGTTCGTCGTTATCGTCTTTCGGCGCATCGATGGCGTCCCGTTTGATGACAAAACCTTCGCTGATGAGGCAAGCCGCGGCCAGGGCGTCTTCGCCGCAGCCGGCGTCCCGACCGGCCTCGACCACGGCCGCGAGCCGCGGATGCAAGGGCAGCATTGAAAATGTCTTACCTTTTCCCGTGATGACGCCGGCGTCGTCGATGGCCCCCAGCATGCGTAAGAGTTGGAGCGCGGCCTCGAGGTTTTTGGCTTCCGGCGGTTCGTACCAGGGCAGCCGAGTGGGTGAATAGCCCAGGTTCATCAATTCCAGGATCACATGAGAAATATCGATGCGCCGGATATCCGGCGACGTGAATTGTTCGCGGTTTATAAAATCCGGTTTACTGTACAATCTGTAGACGAGGCCGTCCCGGGTTCTCCCGGCCCGTCCGGCCCGCTGGATAGCGGAAGATTGGCTGATCCGCCTGATTTCCAGCGTCGGTAAGCCGCTCCAGGGTGCCAGTACCGGGATTTTGGCCAGGCCCACATCGATTACGCCGGTAATGCCGGGGATTGTCAGCGAGGTTTCCGCTACATTGGTGGAAAGTACAATCTTGCGAGGTCCGTCTTTGCTAAATACCCGCTGCTGGTCTTGTAAGGGGATGTCCGCGGCCAGGGGGAATATCTCCGCCCCCTGGGTGGGTAGCACTTTTTGCAGCCTGGATTTTAATTCCATGATCTCGCCCAGGCCGGCAAGGAAAACCAGGATATCGCCGAGACAGCGGGCGTCGTTCAGCATACGCTTTACGGCGGCGATGGTTTCCTGGGGCCACTTTTTTTCCATGGAAATTCCCTGCTTTTCCCCGGCGTAGTACTCGATTTCCACGGGAAAAATCCTTCCCCCCACGTCGAATATTATCGCATCTTCCAGGTATTTTTCCAGGGATGATGTATCCAGGGTGGCGGACATTACCAGCAGTTTGAGGTCGGGTCTTTGGGTCTGCTGTAGGGTGCGAACCAGGGCCAGGGCAATGTCCGTATAAATATTACGTTCGTGGAATTCATCGATGATGACGGCCCCGACGCCTTTGAGGGAGGGATTGGTTCTCAGCAGCCTGAGGAAGAGGCCTTCGGTGATAAAGGTCAGTCGTGTGTGGCGGGATACGCTGGATTGTTGGCGGATCCGGAAGCCCACGTGATGGCCGCAGGGTTCATCCAGGAACCAGGCGCAACGTTCCGCTGCCAGGCGTGCGGCTAATCGGCGCGGCTCCAGCACCAGGATGCCGCCGTCGATAATAGAGAGTAAATAAAGAGGAACGCGGGTGGTTTTGCCTGCGCCCGGTTCTGCTTTGATCAAGCAGGTGGAACTTTTACCCCCCTTTTGCAGGGCGGCGCCGATGCCGGACAGATGCGTATCGATGGGATATTCGCCAAACTCTTTCATTTGTTTCAATACTCGGTATACCGGAAACCAATTATAAATTATTAATGATAAATGATAAATTATAAATTATAAATTTCTCATATATGACCAGATACTTTATCATTATTAATGCTCCCTCGTTGTCTTGCTTCATACCATCCGTCATCTTCAAGCATTTTTATAACTTCCTTTACTTTCATGGGAATTCCTCCGGTTATTATAATTTATATGGCACCATTTTTCAACCGTTGTATATTTTTGCCTGCGCGGATCCAGGTTTCAAAGTTGAATAGCGTACTTAATTAATTTCCGTTTAAATTTCTGGTATTCCATTCCTACCATTACCGCTGCTTTCATGGCCCTCCCGTTTGTGATTGTTAACGCTTGCCGGATGGCCCATTGTTCCAGTTCAATCAAATGTAAGGTATTGGGAAAATAATCGACTTCTCCATTTGCCCGCGGTTTAATATGGGTCTGTCCCGAAGGTCTCAACAAATTAACTTAACAAATCCAGGGAACCCTTTTATAAGGGTTCCGACGGTTCGGACCCTCTTCATCAAACACCCGGTAAAAGTTTGCATTATCCGTTGGCTTTTGATACAATAGGCGCGGAAACGAAATATGAAAAGGAGCCGAATATGAGACGATTTAGTTCGTATGGACCGATCGATACGGATGTGAATTATTATGCGCCCAGGAAAGAATTAATTGCCGGGGCATTCACTAAACTGATGGGAGAAAATCCTCAAAAAGGCGGCCATTACATCACCGTATGGGCGCCCCGGCAAACCGGCAAAACATGGGCCATGCAGGAAATCCTCTTTCAACTGAAAAAAGACCCACGTTTCGATGTGCTTAAAATTAACCTGGAAAACCTGAAAAATGAAACGGATGTCGGGACTATTATCGGGGCCATTTGCGAGGAAATCGGCGCGGGATTAAATAAAACCTTCACCGGCATTAATACCCAACAGCAATTCCAAAAAATATTCAATCGAGACGTACTGGATAAACCCCTTATTCTTATACTGGACGAATTTGACGCCCTTGCGGAAAATGCGATAAATACCATTGTCGGCGCCTTTCGAAACATCCATATCAACCGCTCCGATGAAAAGGATAAAACCACGGAACAAAAAACCTACCTCCTTCATGCCGTGGCGCTAATCGGGGTCCGAAGCGTCCTGGGTATCGAAAACGAAAAAGGCTCGCCCTTTAATGTCCAGCGCAGCGTCCATATTTCCAATTTGACCTTTGAAGAAGTCGAAGGAATGTTCAAATGGTATGAGCGGGAAAGCGGCCAGGCGGTAGAAGAAGAAGTCATCCTCACGCTTTACGATGAAATGCGCGGCCAACCGGGTTTAACCTGCTGGTTCGGCGAACTGCTTACCGAAACCTATAATCCCGATCCAAAGAAACCCATTTCTATGTCTAATTTTGACGAAGCTTACGGCGCCGCCACGCACATCCTCCCCAACAACAATATCCTGAACCTTATCAGTAAGGTCGATAAACCCCCTTATGATGAAACGGTCATTAAATTTTTTCAAACCGATGAAAAAACTGTTTTTAATTACGATGACAAAAATCTCAATTATTTGTACATGAATGGCATCATTACCGAGGAGAAAGTCGGCCCGAAGGAATATTATGTAAAATTTTCCTGTCCCTTTGTGCAAAAACGAATCTTCAACTTTTTTTCCAATCGATTCTTCAGCTACCTGGGCCAGTTGATCCACCCGCTGGACCCCATGGAAGACGCCGTGGATGAAGAAAACCTCTATATTCCCAATATCATTAAACGCTACCAGGCTTATTTGACCAAAAACCAGGCAGTTTTTTTCAAGGATGTGCCGCGGCGAAAGACCGATATGAAAATCTATGAAGCTATTTTTCATTTTAATTTATTTCGCTACTTATTTGATTTACTGAAGAAACGGGGAGTAGAAGTGATACCGGAATTCCCTACCGGCAATGGGAAAATCGATTTAATATTGAAGTACCGTAAGAATACATATGCATTGGAGTTAAAGAGTTTCTCGGATATGTCCGATTTCCACCGGGGCATCGAGCAGGCCGCGGAATACGGCAGGCAGACAGGTTTGAAGGAAATCTCTTTCGTGGTATTCGTTGAATTAAGCCCGGCGGAGTCGAAACAACTGGAAAAAGTAGTGGAAAAAAACGGCGTCAACGTGACGGTATTGCCGATTGGGATTTTATAAACAAAAAGCACCCAAAATATTTTTTGAGCATTATCGCTTGCCTTCGGCGACCAGGGAACCCTTTTAAAAAGGCCCTCACGGAGGGCAAGGTTCCCTGGTCCTTCCCAAAATTTTTTATTACATCTCGCTGAATTTTTTATAGAATGTGTGTTTGTCTTTCTTAAATTGTGCCGCTTGCTGGAAAAGATCGTCCACTACCTCGGGGAACTGGTTTTTCAACGTCGTATACCGAATCTCGCCATTCAAGAAATCCTTCATATCCACTTTGGGATCTTTCGACTCATATATAAAAGGATTCTTTCCTTCCTTTTTCAAATCGGGATTGTACCTGAACAGATTCCAGTATCCGGCTTCCACCGCTTTCTTTTCCTCTTCGATGGTCTTACCCATATCGATGCCATGTGCAATACAAGGAGAATATGCGATGATAATCGAAGGCCCATCATAAGCTTCAGCTTCCAACATGGCTTTCACCACCTGGTTCATATTGGCGCCCAGGCAAACCGAAGCGACATAAATGTGCCCGTAACTCATACTGATAAGCCCCAGGTCCTTTTTATTGGTCCGCTTCCCGGCGGAAGCAAACTTTGCTACCGAACCCAGCGGCGTCGCTTTGGACGCCTGGCCGCCGGTATTGGAATAAACTTCCGTATCCAGCACCAACACATTTATGTTGCGCGTCGAAGCCAGCACATGATCCAGGCCGCCGTAACCGATATCGTACGCCCAACCATCGCCGCCGATACACCAGATGGACTTGTCTACAAAGTAACTCCCCAACTCGATCATCTTCCGGATAAACGGTTTGGTATCTTCAGACGCTTTTTTCAGGGCTTCCGGCAAAAGTTTTTTCACCATATCCGCCGCCTTTTGCGCCTCATCGTCCTTTTTCAACCACAAGGCCATACTCTTATTCAACGCATCCACCAGTTCAGGCATTGTTCCCTTTGCCAGCAACTGTTCCACGTTCCATTGTAACTGGTTCCGGCTGGCGTCGACAGAAAGCCTCATACCGTAACCGTATTCGGCGTTATCCTCGAACAGGGAGTTGGCCCAGGCAGGACCCCGGCCCTCTTTGTTTTTAGTATAGGGGGTGGTGGGAAAGGTCCCGCTGTAAATGGAAGAACAACCCGTGGCATTGGCGACAAGCATACGCTCGCCGAATAATTGAGAGAGCAGCTTCAAATAAGGCGTCTCACCGCAGCCGCCGCAAGCGCCGGAGAACTCGAACATCGGCGTCCGGAACTGCGCACCCTTGAACATGGAAATCTGCGTCCCATCCATTATATTGTCGGGTAACGCATCGAAGAAAGCGGCATTGGCGATCTCGCCCGCTTCCCATTCCGCGGCTATGGGCTTGAATACCAGGGACATTTTGGATTCGTCGGCCGCTTTTTTATTGACCGGGCAAATATCGATACAATTGCCGCAGCCGGTGCAATCTTCGGTATAGACCTGGACTTTGAACAGCAAGTTCCGATCGTTTTTGGTATTGGATTTAAGCGTTTTAAAAGAAGCAGGCGCGCCGGACAGTTTCCCCGGTTCCATCTGCTTGGCCCGGACAGCGGCGTGCGGACAAACCATGGAACATTGGTTGCACTGGATACAATTCTCGGAGACCCAGTGCGGCACCCTGGGCGCAATACCGCGTTTCTCCAGTCTGGCAGTGGATGTGGGAACTTTGCCGTCCAGGGACATCCGGGAAACCGGTATATCATCGCCCCTCAGCACCATGACTTTCTCAATGACGTTTTTGGCAAAATCGCCGGCATCGTCGGCAACCAGTTTTTTCGGGATAAAAGATTCCGTGATCCGGTCCACACTTGAAGGCGTTTTCACTTGCTCCAGGGCTGCTTTGGCTTTATCTACCGCATTCCAGTTCATTTCCACGATATTCTCACCCTTCTTTTCAAAGGTTTTCTTGATGGAGTTTTTGATCAATTGGATGGCTTTTTCTTCTTCCAGGATGCCGGAGATGATAAAGAAAGCCGCCTGCATGACGGTGCTGATACGGCCGCCCAGGCCCACTTCGTTGGCGATTTTCAAAGCATCGATGTTATAGAATTTGATTTTTTTCTTAATAATGGTTTCCTGCATATTGCGGGGCAGGCGGTTGAAGACTTCCTGGTTGTCAAATTCGGAATTCAATAGGAAGGTGCCGCCTTCGATCATCTCCCTCAACACATCGTAACGGCCGATATAGGCAGAATTGTGAAGAGCGATGAAGTTTGCCCTGGTAATGAGGTAAGGCGCCTGGATTTTACTCTTACCGAATCTCAGGTGGGAAATGGTAATGCCGCCGGATTTCTTGGAATCGTAAGAGAAATATCCCTGGGCGTTCATATCGGTGTTGTCGCCGATGATCTTGATGGAGTTTTTATTGGCGCCCACCGTACCGTCGGAACCTAAACCCCAGAAAATGCAGCGTTTGACATCTCCCGGTTCGGTATCGATTTCTTCCTTAATGGGTATCGATTTATGGGAGACGTCGTCGTTGATGCCCACGGTAAAGTTATGGAAAGCAGCGTCGTCCAGGTGATCGAAGACCGCTTTCGCCATGGAGGGGGTGAACTCTTTGGAACTTAAGCCGTAGCGGCCGCCGATGATTTTAATATTCCTGTCTTTTAAAGAGGTTACCACATCCAGGTAGAGGGGTTCGCCGATAGAGCCGGGTTCTTTGGTGCGGTCCAGGACGGCGATTTTTTTCACCGAAGCCGGGATGGCTTTGATCAGGGCTTCGACAGGGAAAGGCCTGTAGAGGCGGACTTTGATAAGACCGACTTTTTGACCTTTTTTGTTGAGGTAATTAACCGTTTCTTCGATAGTTTCGGCGCCGGAGCCCATGATGATAATGATTTTTTCAGCATCCGGTGCGCCGACGTAATCGAACAGGTGGTATTGGCGGCCCGTTTTTTGGGCCAGCAGGTTCATGTATTTTTGCACGATGTCCGGGGTTTTGTCATAATAGAGGTTTACGGTTTCGCGGCCCTGGAAGTAGACGTCCGGGTTCTGTGCGCCTACTTTTAGCACCGGGTTATCCGGGGTCAGGGCGCGTTTCCTGAAATCTTCCACGTATTTCATATCCAGCATGGATTTCATTGTTTCGTAGTCGATCATGTCCACTTTCTGGACTTCGGAAGAGGACCTGAACCCGTCGAAGAAGTGCAGGAAGGGGACCCAGGATTCAAGGGTAGATAGGTGTGAGACGACGGCCATGTCCATGATTTCCTGGGGTGAACCGGAAGCCAATAAGGCGAACCCGGTGTTCCTGACCGCCATGACGTCCGAGTGATCGCCGAAAATGGAGAGGGCCTGGCACGCCAGGGAGCGGGCCGACACGTGGAAAACCGTGGGCAGCATTTCGCCGGCGATTTTGTGCATGTTGGGGATCATTAATAAAAGGCCCTGGGAGGCGGTAAAGGTGGTGCAAAGGGAACCGGCGGAGAGGACCCCGTGAACGGCCCCGGCGGCGCCGCCTTCGGATTGCATCTCGATAACGTCCAGTTTCTGGCCGAAGATATTTTTCCGGTCGTGGGCGGCCCATTCGTCAGCGAGTTCTCCCATTGTAGAGGATGGCGTAATGGGATATATAGCTGCGATTTCGCTGAAGGCATACGCTGCATGCGTTGCTGCGGTGTTGCCATCGATTGTTTCTTGGTTTAATTTACTCATTTTGCTCCTTATAATAATTTATTTGAAACGTATATCGTTCGCTTTAAATTGTCCTTGTGGGATTCCAATTTATTTTTTTGCTTTTAGATAAGAAATTAACACATTCCTACTTACGTGTCAAGGAGATCAAGGCAAAATGTTAAAATTGTAAGTGTGAAAGTACGTCTTTTATATTGAGAGAGGTTTTGAAAAGGATGGCATTGGCGGGGAGCCCGGGGATTTTTTCGGCTACTGCTTCCGCTGCCGCCACCAGGATATGATGTTCTTTGAACACCTGCAGGCTTTCGAATTTCGCCTGCAAATACTCCGGCGTCCAGAACCCCACGATCTCCAGGTAAACCCTCCGGCCATCTTCATGCTCCAACACAAAATCAGGTATAAATACCTTTTGCCCTTTTTGCAGAATGCCGCCTTCCCGGACCAACCGCCAGCCTTCCCTGGGTTCATCCCCCCATTTCCCGGCAAAGGTCTCTTCATAACTGGAATCGAATTCTTCCGGTCCCGGCAGATGGCTTTTCAATTTGTCCGCGCTTGAAAGCTGGAACGCGGCGGTAAAACCTTTTCTCCTGGTTTGGATACGGGCTTCCATTTTCCAATCGCCGCAGGCCAGCAGCGCCGGGAGGAATTTGGCCATGAATATGCCGTAGCGCCGGGTATTGCGCAGGATAGACGCGGGTCCCTCGAAAATAAACCGGTAGCGCCCCGGTTCCAGCGGCTGGATAGTATGGATCAACCGCGCCAATTTTGCATAGCGCAGGATGGTTTTGAAATCGCTTCCCACCCAGACCACCATCTTTACGGCCCGGAACAACGTCGCCTGCGCCTGCGCCACATTGTAACGGGATAAAAGCTCTTCGCCGCTCCCATAACCTTTAAACTCTTTTAAGCGGTGGCATTCCATTACATCGGCAAACATAGCCTCTTCGATTTGCGGCCAGTCTTTTTTCAATTCCGCGGCGATTTTTGCTTTCACTGTGTCTTCGCCGTGATCGAAAAGCCGGTCCACGGACCGGACCAGCGGATGAAACGGCGCCGCCAGCCGGAAGATATGTATGCGAAGCGCAGCCGACTTTTTGCCTTTATCATGGTCGTACACGCTTGCATCATCAAGCAGTTTGCAAAACGAATCGATGCGGCGCGGCGGGCATGCCGGTTCATCCTTGAAAATGGCATGTACCCGGCGGTGAAGTTCTTTTCGCATTTTACCTTTGCCTTCCCGGTAAATTTCCAGCATCTGTTCCGCATAGCCGGCATAGTGCGCATGACTTTGGCGGGTGAGACGGTCCGGGAATATCCTGCCGTTTTTATATTCGCTGATGGCGTGTTCCCTGGTAAGCATCGCTTCTCCTTCTCTGTCGTGAACGCTGCACTTCGCCTGTTTCTTCGCAGACCACTTCGTAAAGAATTCCCCGTTTATTGCCTTTTTTGCGCAGGATGCGGCCCAGCCGTTGTTTGGCCTGGCGCGAAGAGGTCCCGCCCCCAACCACCACAGCCACTTTCGCCCCGGGAATATCCACGCCCTCATCCAGCACCATGTTGGCTACCAGGACCGGGTAGACGTTGTTTTTAAAACCGTCCAGCACTTCCATCCGTTCCCGTTTCCCGCAGTGGTTCAGCAGGCAGGGGACCAGGAAACGGCAAGAGATATCGCGGGCCATGGCATTGGAGCCCGTGAAAACCATCACGGGTTCCCCGATGTGAATGCGGAAGATATCTTCCAATACGCGGAACTTTTCTTCCGCGCGGTCCTGGATGGATTGTTTCAGGTAGAAGGCCGTTTGCACCGCCCGGGCTTCCGGGTCATTGGCTGTTTCCGCCATCAGGTCCAGCCAATCGAAAGAGGGGTCGTCTTTTTTTTTCAGGATGATATATTCGCGGACGCGGCGGGAGGCAGCGTTGTAACGTTCCTGTTCCTGTTGGGAGAGATGGACCGGGATACGAACGATATCGTAATCGGCCAGGGTTGTCCCGCGTACGGAAGCGATGGGCAGGTGATATACCAGGGGGCCGATCAAGCGGTCCAGGTCTGTATGGCGTTCGTCGGCCCGTTCGGGGGTAGCGGTGAGACCCAGGCGCATGGGGGCTGCGCTCATTAATGCGGCCTCGCGCCGGATTTCTCCCGGTAAATGGTGGCATTCGTCGAAAATAATCAACTGGAAATCGGCCCCCAGTTTATCCATGTGGATAAAGGCGCTTTCGTATGTGGTAACGGAAACCGGCAGGACATTGTAGATATTATCGCCGATGATGCCGGCGTCGTATCCCAGGCCGTTTAAGATGCGTCGCTGCCACTGGTACATCAAATCGCGAACCGGGGACACGATCAATGTCGCAACCCCCAGTTCCCGCATGATATAAAGGGCCACTTCGGTCTTGCCGGTTCCCGTGGGCATGACGACGACGCCGCGTTTTCCCGGCATCCAGGCGTTTACTGCTTGTTTCTGTTCCGTTCGGAGGGGTGGGATTTGGGGGTTTTCCCAGCGGACCTGACGCCAGCGGGGGACGTTATCTTCGAAATGATACCCGGCTTCCCGGACCCGTTGGCATATTGTGGCATAATGGAGCGCATCGCAGCGCCAAACCCCCGGTTCCACGCGCGAATCATAGGTAAATGGCATGTCCCGCATGATTTCCATGAATATACCGGTTTTCCCGCGAACAATCGCCGCTTCCAGCGTGCCCCGTACAAAAGACAATTTAAAAATAGTATCTGTATTAAGATTCATAAGCGCCTTTTTTTGAACAATTTACTACAAAATGGATAAATAGTCAAGGCCCACGAAAAGAAAGAAGGTAAGAGGTTGAGAGGGTGTCGTGCCTTTGTGGCTATTTTCATGGTAGGCCAATTTTCCTTCCGCGGGGCTTGTATGGCGCCTTTTTTTTTGCTATACTATCGTGGACAGTAGGTGAAACAATGAAAAAACGATTTAATATAACGGGAGTATGTTTCCCGGAAGAACATTATATGGTGGATGTCTCCAACAAAATAAACGATATTTTTGCCATGGTTCACCAGGGCGATTATTTCGTCATTAACCGGCCGCGCCAATATGGGAAAACCACGACGCTCTACCTGTTGAACCGGCTTCTTAAAACATCCGGCGATTTTTTTCCCATCAACACAAGCTTTGAAGGCATCGGCGAAGAGGGTTTTGCCAACGCGGCAGTATTTATCGATGCATTTTTCCTTTTGTTAAACCAGGAATTCAAATCCTCAGGAAATACGGACCTCATGAAATTTTTAGAATCAAGTCCGGTCCCGGATCGCATCGATGTTCTGGGGGTATGGATCAGCGAACTGGTTGAAAAAACCGGGAAAAAAATCGTCCTCATGATCGACGAAGTCGATAAAAGCAGCAATAACCAATTATTCCTGGATTTCCTGGGCATGCTGAGAAATAAATACTTGAAACGACGTGAACCCGGACAGCGTACATTCCACAGCGTGATTTTAGCGGGCGTTCATGATGTGAAAAGCTTAAAAGCCAAAATTAAAAAGAAAGATGAAGAACCCAAATTCAACAGCCCCTGGAACATCGCCGTAGATTTTAAAGTGGACCTTTCATTTTCTGTTAATGAAATTCAGTCGATGTTGGAGGATTACTCAACCGAACAACAGGTTACCGTTGATATTCCCTATTTTGCCGAACAACTGTTTTACCTGACCTCCGGTTATCCCTTCCTGGTCAGCCAGTTGTGTAAAATCATCCACGAAGAATTATTACCCGCCCAAAAGAATAGAAATGAATGGCAGCCGGAAGACCTGGATAAAGCCCTTCAAATCGCCCTTAATACCGATAATACCAATACCGAAAGTTTGACTCAAAACCTGGAAAATAACCCGGACCTGTATGAATTGGTTTTCGATATCATGATGAACGGGGCCGAATATACATTTAATCGAAATACACCCCTGATTCATTTTGGAGTGCTGTATGGTATATTCAAAGACGAAACCGGCAAAGTGAGGATTCACAACCGGGTTTACGAACAGATCATCTATCACTATATGGCCTCTAAATTGGAAATCACAGGGAAAGCAAAGTTCAATGGCATTATCGCCAGGTATCTCGACGAAACCGGTGACCTGGATATCAAAAAGGTTATCCTGAAATTCCAGGAATTTATGAAAGAGCACTACAGTCAAAAGGACCGGGATTTTCTTGAACGAAACGGCAGGCTCCTGTTCCTGGCGTTTATCCGACCGATTCTCAATGGCCGGGGTTTTGATTTCAAAGAGGTCCAGGTTTCCGAGGAAAAGCGGTTAGACATCGTGGTGACTTTCGGCAGCCAGAAATACATTATCGAATTAAAAAAATGGTATGGCGAAGAAGCGCATGGGAAAGGATTAACTCAATTGACGGATTACCTGGACCGACAGGACCAAAATCTCGGGTTTCTCATCATTTACGATTCCCGCCGCCAGAGCAATAAGATCGGCCAAAACGAGACGGTAAATATCGGTTCAAAAGAAATCTTCATGGTTTGGGTGTAAGAGAAAAGCGCTGAATTATTTAATCCGGGCATTTGATATCCGGAGTCAAATCTCCCGTTACCTTACCCTGTTACCCTGTTAACCTGTTAACCATCGTTCATCGTCTGTACACGCGAACCCCTTCTCCTTCTCTTGACAATATTCTTCTGCCTCCTGCATAAAACCGGTTCGAGAAAAAGCGGATACGGGACAGGCCAATTTTCAATATGGCCAGGGATTTGAATAATCTGGGGTTTCTGGTCGCCGAAGGCAATAGTTGGCGGTAAATTCAGACATCATTGGCAGTTGATTAAAAAATCCGGGCATGTTATAATTCTTTTATGAAAGAAGAGAACGAACCTTATCGCCAGTATGTCGCCTTTATCGATAGACAAAAAGAACTGACTGATTTAGGGCTTTTTATTGATAAACAACCTTCGGAAATTCTTTTTGTCCACGGCCCGAAATCTTCGGGAAAAACAACCCTACTCTACAAATTCCTCGAACAAATCCAAAAGGAACAAAAATTGAATGTTAAGTTCTTGGATTTGCGAGAAACTTTTACCAATGTATATGAAGATTTTCTTAAAACTTTTTTTCGTGTTGAAACAAAAGGAGAAAAAAAAGAAACCCTGTCATCTAACATTAATGTCGGTTTTTTTAAAATCGACTCCACCGTGGAAAAGAAAATCCTGGAAAAACGGGCCGATCCTTTTAAAGTCATGAAAGCAGAATTACTGGAACTTACCCGGCAAGGGATTAAACCGGTTTTAATCATCGACGAACTCCAGGCCCTGGATAAAATTTACCTCGATAATGACAAAGAACGTCAATTGATTATGGCGTTATTTAATTTTTTCGTGGCCATGACCAAACAGGCCCACCTGGCCCACATTATCATCGCTTCTTCGGACGGGTATTTCTTAAATACCGTGTTTACCGATTCTAAACTTAAAAAGTGTTCCAGGTTTTATAAGGTGGATTATCTCGCTAAAAAAGATGTTATGGAGTGGCTGTTGAACCTGGAAAAATACTCGAAAATAAAGGATTATACCCTGGCTGAAGCAGATGCGCAAAAAATATGGGATACGGTAGGCGGCAGCATGTGGGAAATCCAGTATTTATTGACGGAACTTTTCGACAATCCGATCGATGACGTATTAAGCCTCTATAAAAAGAAAATCAAAGGGATGATTAAATATTATATCGGGATGGATATGCGCAAAGAAAAAATACTGGAGGTTTTTTTGAAAAAGGAAACCGCGGATATTAAAGATTTCGCGCCCCTGGGAATAGTAACAGGTGAGTTGGAAGGACTTTTACAGGATATGGTCCGTAATAATATCCTTTATTTTGATCCTACCGAAGCAGTATATTATCCACAGGGAAAAAGCTACTACTGGGGAATTCGCCTCTATTTCGGACATTAAGAACCCGCCTTACGGACAAACACGGACAATTAGCCGCGAAGAACGCGAAGACACACGAAGAAAAACTATTGTCCACAGATTACACTGATTAACACGGATTTTAATTTTCTGTAGGAAGAAAAATCGGACTGTCCCATAAAAACGACCCTAAACAGCACCCCACTGGGGGCTGTTTAACCATTCCCGGCGCATGTGTGATTCAACGCGAGTCCGGTGCATTCATACGCAGCTCCTGTAAGGTTTAATACAAGACCGACGAATTTTTCCCCAGGTATGGCATACCCAGATGAGGCTCTTGCATAGATATTTATGGCCCATGTGGATTCAATTACACCTCTTGTAGTTCTGGATATCGGTGATGTAACTACTAAATCATCAATTGCACCTGCGATCTCACCACTTGCACGTGCTAACGGAAGGGATGCAAACGCTAACAGACCACTTGCATGTGCAAACGGTGCACCTGCAAGTTCAAATGGCCCACGAATGACGCGAATGAACAGGAAAAATCAGGATTTATTCTTATCTGACCAATGTCAGAGCGGTTTGGGTCAACGTATCCGCAGTGGTAATCGTCTTCGAACTGGCCTGGTAACCTCGCTGGAATACCAACATTTTGGCGCTTTCTGGCTGTCCCCTAATCTATGCGTTTCACAAAAGCGACGATGTTTTGCCGCGATGCGCGTAATGTCGTGCAAGCATCCTGCTTGCGTTTTTTTGCCTTTCAAGCGGGACGCTTTGGCTACATTTGCCGATTGCCCGAACCAACCTATACTTGACAAATGACAGCCCATGCCTTAAAATATCATCCATGAAGGAAAAACCAGCAGACCAACAGGAAAAAAAATATCAGAAACCGATACGCTATTTTGAACGGCGGGGCACTGTCAGCCCAGAGAAGTCCTATTATGTGGAGATAGATCGCGTCGTCAATAGCGAAAAGCAAGATATTAAAACCGTGGTGGACATGGGCCGCTACTTCTCCATTTTTGCGTCCAGGCAAAGCGGCAAAACCACCTTCCTGGAAAGACTACGAGACAAATTACATAAAGACCCCACCTATGTTATGATATTATTGGACTTCCAGGAATATAATGATTTGGAACTATCCCAATTTTATACACTGCTTGAAAAATCACTCTATGAACAATTGATCGATAGACTGCAAAACGTGCAGTGCGAAAAAACCGGGGCGGTTCAAGAGTTCCTCCTGTCTCATTCACTGACGGACCATATCTCTTTCCACATGCTTTTTGAGAGATTAAACCAGATACTGCAATATAAAAAAATAATCGTTTTTATCGATGAATTCGACGGTATTCCGATGTCTGCACTATCAGGGTTTCTGACTTCTTTGCGGGGACTCTATCTGAAATACAAACATACGGACCAAAAAGCCCTCTACTCCGTTGGACTGATCGGGATTCGGAATATAACCAAACTCATCGTGGGCGGCGTCTCCCCCTTTAACATCGCGGACCACATCGAAATCCCACCCTTCTCCTTCCAAAACATCCACGACCTCTATGCCCAATACACGGACGAAACCAACCAACCCTTCACAGAAAACGCGGTAAATAAAATCTATGAAGAAACCGCGGGCCAGCCCTGGCTGGTCAACCGCCTGGGAGCTATTCTAACGGTTCAGGTGAAACCGGAAACGGTCACGCCTATCGATGAAAAAGATGTGGAAAATGCAATCCAACTGCTGCTCAAAGAAAACAACGATCACTTCGATAACCTCTATGAAAAAGCGAAACTCTACAAGGAAACCTTCATCGAAATTGTGTTTGACCACGTGGAATACTACCCGGATGACGAGGACCAATCGTGGCTGAAACAATATGGACTGATCAAAGAGATCGATAATAAAGCGGTGGTGGCCAATGCTATTTATAAAGCCCGATATGTCAAAACCTTTTTCCGTGAAGCCCGCGCCACCAAAATATTCGCCCCGGAAGATTACTCCCTACCCAACCGGCATCTGGACATGGAAAGCCTGCTGCAAAACTTCAGCCAATACATCTCCCAAATTGGCGTCAAAGCCTTCTACGAAAAAGGAAAACCCTATGAAAAAACCGGCCAATTCCTCCTCACTGCATGGCTCTTTCAACTGGTTACCGGCAGCGAAGGTTCGTTACAATACGAGGTGAACACCGGCCTGGGCAGAATGGATATCCTCATCTCCTATAAAGGAATTAAATACATTATCGAAACAAAAGTAAACCACCTGGACGATATCTCCATCATCCGCACCGATGGCGTCCGCCAATTGGCGCGAAAATACCTGGCTACTGAAATGGTCGCGGAAGGGTTCCTGGTTATCTTCGACACCCATACCCAAACCGGCGCCTCCTGCAAACCTTCATACTTATATGAAGGTAATAAAAAAGTGACCAGCTTCACTATCGGCATCGGTCGCAATGAATTAAAAAAAAGTCCCCGGATTAAAAAAGATAAAACCCCCAGCCCACCAATGAACAGGTAAAAAGGTGGAAAAACGGGACAGGCAGAAAAAAACCTTATAGTAGTAATCGTGGAGCTTAAGATGTTAATGAACAAGGAGGAAAAGAGATGAAGAAAAGAGCGATATTGCCTTACTTGCCTGTCCCGATTTCTTCCTCTTATGATGGGGGTTTCTTTTTTTCCGGTTTGTTATTTTTCTCCTGGAAGATGTCGAACATACCGAAACCCTGGGCATTATGCTCACCCAGGCCGCAATTGTAAGCAAAGGCTTTTAATTCTTTGCTGCCGGTTAATTTATAGATGCCGCTGTATCCCTTGATGGAAAAATCCTTGAATTTAATGAAATGGGAATTTCTTTTCTCGTTAAAAAGATAAGGCTCGATGGTCAGGTCTTTATCTTTGGGAGCGAAACCATTGAAAGATTGATATTTATCCAGTAAATTTTGATATAATTGTTTGAAGAATTCCGGGTCATTGGGTGAGAGATATTCTTTTTTGGAGGGAAGGCCGGCCACGGATTTGTGATCGCTGACGGCAATGGGCGATAAGGTGCGAACCAGGGTGACGGGTTTGGGAAAAACCGGGGCCGGAATCACTTTCAACGGCGCCAGACAAAGTTCCCCCCTGCCCAATTGAATAATACGCCTGGGTTCCATCTTGTCTACGAACTCCTGTAGTAATTCATCATAAGGAGCGGAGAGAAAAAAACTGATGTTTGAGGTAAACAAAATATTTTTCTGGTTATTTATTTCCTTTATGATCTCGAAGTCACCGAAAATTTTTGAGAAGTTGAACCGGCTAAAATGTTTTTTCTCAAAGGGTTCGCCTTTATCCGGCTGGAAGTCTTCCAGTTTTTCCGAAATAAGGGAGAAAATCAAGTCCCGTAGATACTCATTATAATTGATGGGTAGTTTAATGGTTTCTTTGACCAAATCCAATTCAAATTTTATTCTCAAAATGTCCTCCTGGCGCCGGGTTGAAGATTCCAACAGCAAATTCTTTAAGCATCGATTTTAATATATATGTAGGATATAATCAAGTTTTTCCGATTTTTCCCCTTTGCCGGCAAAGACCAATTGGTAGGAGTGATCTTGCCACAGTCCCTTTTTTTAACTCCAATACCGCTGATCTTGGTGTGTTACCGGTTGGGGATTTTTCCGGCCTGTCCCCTCTTTTTCCAATGAACAGGTAAAAAGGTGGAAAAACGGGACAGGCAGGAAAAATTTCCCTCCTCTACCTCATGCCGATTTTAATCGGCGCTTTCTGGCTGTCCCGTTTTTTATCCTCTTTTAATGAGAAGCAAATCTTCATCCAGGTTATGCCTGATTACCTCTACCCGGCCGCCGCTGCTTAATTGCCCGGGTACTATTCGTTCCAAACTAAAAGGAAATAATGAAGGACTGCCTGCTATCTCCCTGAAATTCCCCCGCTTTTCCCCGGTTGTATATAGCACTGCTTCTATCAACCACGATATAAGTGATATATCCGGGATATTTTTTGTCCCGGCGGGTAAGTATATTCCTGGATTTCCTGATTCGGTGATTACCCCCCAATCATAAAAAGTACGTATCACTCTCTGTGCGGCCCTGGATACGGTTTCTCTTTCTCCATACTGTTCCCGGAGCCTGCGCTGCACCTGGGATATGGAAAAAGAACCCTGCAAACGCAACAACCGGCCCACACCGGCGGCTATCACTCCAAAAAATGGATACACCGCCATTGTCATACCCCAATGAATCGGGAGCGCCATTTCCCGCGGCTGCGTTTTTAATAATTCCAAACCGGCGTCACGAAATTCTTCTATTCCCGCAGGAACATTTAACCAAATTTTCATAAGGATTGTAATAGTTTTTTCAAGACGACTCCGTATAGCATCTCTATCAAGAGGAGATTGATCTTTAAGCATACGGTGAAGTTCTTTATAAATAGTATCTTTCTCTTCTCGCGCCATAACAAGATCGGCGGTATAACGGAGCCATTCAAGGCGAATACGCTGGCTGAATCCCACCTGGGGCGCGCCCTCTTTCATGTTTCTCTCCTATCGATTTCTACCAGCGGTACGATTACTTCTTCAACAGAGATTCCACCGTGGCATACCACCCGTTGTTTTTCTTTTACAAAGGCGGCGCCATGGGGGGCCAGGAGGGGTAGATAATTTTCAGGCAATCCTATGGCCGGCCATATCGATGCCCCGGGGTATAAAGCGCTTACTTTTTTTCTAAGTAATTCATCGGGATATATCCTGGCCCTTTCCCCGCGCAGATCGGCAATAACTCCTTCGGAAGGTCGGCCGCAGCCTACGGCTTCGATGTTTCCGTGGTCTGAGGTTAGATAGATTCTAAACCGGTGTTCCAGGAGGAGGTTGATTATAGTTGCCGGAAAGCCTTGTTTCGCCCACTGTTCTACCTGGTTATGCATCCCGGCTGCGCCCAACTCCATGCCGTGCATGATCCTGTCTATTTTATCTATGATAAGTCCCGCGGCGCGGATTCCGGGACGCGACAGCATTTCATCCAGTTGTCCTATATTTCTTTCTTCCAGTCCTTTCAGGTATAGGACTTCTTCTTTTTTCAGGTCCTGGTCTATCCAGAAATTTGTCCAAAGGGTCGATTCCCTGCCGGTGCCATCGATACTGGTGGGGAAATACAGGGGCGGCTTCCCGGCAAATAACGCCTGCCTGGATACGGATGTGATGGTGGGTATCCAGGAAAATACACCGCGTTCATGAATATCCAAACCTTCTAAATGGGTTTGCAGGTTTTTTTTCAGTATGGTCCATTGGTCCAGGGACAACCCGTCCAATACCAATAGGGCGATTTTTTGTTTTGTTCCGGCCATCTGACGGGCCATAAACCGGGGGATATGATGAAGCATCACGGGCGGTAACGGGGGAAGGGTTACCAGTCCGGCGTAATGTTTGAGTATCCAGGCGGTAAAGGTTTCAGCGATATTACTCCTGAGTGCTTCTAACACCGGCGCCCGCTCTTGAGTCGCCAGACCGGGTGCGCCGTATACCAGCGCATTTAACTCGGCCCAACGAAAAGCAAATTGCAGCCAGGGGTTGTGCCCTTCATGGGCCGTGGGGATGGTTTTTTTGATGGTTTGGATTAATCCTTCCAACCGCCGCTGGTTATCCGCCTGGGGGTTGAAACATACCCCGGCCCGCACCCAGGTCTTTTCCAGGCTTTCGGCCCGTTCATGGGTGATTGTCCGGAGAAACCCTTCGTTAAAGAGATTATCCATATATATTCTAATATCATCATGTTCAAAGGGCAAGAGATGCGGCCCCGGGTATTGCAAGTGCGGCGGGGTTTCGTTTTCGCCGGCGGGTTCTTTTGATTCTTTTTTGGTTGCAGCGGCCAGGTGGTCGAGATATAGGGCCCAGCGTTCCTGTAAGAAAGCAAAGAATTCCTCCCGGTTGGGGATAATGTTTTCCAGCGGCCAGTTATCGAAGATATCGTTTTGTCTGAGGATGTGGATGAAGCGTTCATTTATAATGGTAGGGATGCACTTGCCGCTGTAGTGGATGCGCAGTAGTACCGGCAGCAGGTCTTTGGATTCCTGGATCAGTTCCGGGGCTATCCCGAAGATATGGCGGAGTATAAACTCTTTTGTCCGGTTTTCTCCCAGTTTCCCGGGATTATGAACTTGTTGGGCGTTGAATAATGTTTCCAGGTCATCTTTTTCGAGGGCGGTGGTGACCGGGCAGCTTAGTTTAGGGAATAGATCGCACAGGCTGAAGGAGAGTTTGCGTCCTTTTTGTAACAGGTCATAGGGGAGGGTATCGAGGGCGGCGGGTTCGGCCGGTAATATCACCACCAGTTCCGGTTGAGCGCCTTTCAGCGCTTTATCCCGGTAACCGGTTTCGTATTGGCAGCGGAATGCCACGGGGTCTTCATAGGTTATGAATTGGAATCCTTTATCACGGATGAGTTGTTGGAGATTTTCTTCGGACAACAGTCCATCCGGGTCGGCTGCCAGGGTTAACGGGCTTATTTCCGGGATAAATTCTTTTAAGATTGCGTCGTACCAATGGTTCATTCTAATCGTATTCCATTTGCCGGGGTCAGTCTACTCCCAGCCGGGTCCTGGCCTGGTCGTACCACATGAGTATTTTGGGGTCTTCCTGGAGCACGGTTTCGGAAATGCGGCGGGCCACTGCGATGATGGTTACATAATCCTGTTCTTGCCAGGCTTTTCTAAACCCGGCGCGTACGGCTTCCAGGCGGAAAACTTTTAGTTTTTTGCTGGGGGGAATGTTTATTACCGGATGCATGGCGGGCAGCGGCGGTTGGGTTTTATCGTATTTGGGCGGTTCATAACCGGGGGGGAGGTATTCGGCAAATTCTTTTAATAATGCTTTTTCGCGTAATTTCTCCAGGTCCGCGGCGATATTGGGATCGGGTACATACCAACAGTCTTTGGCTTTGGCGCGCAAGACAGGATCATCTTTAGGCAAATTCCGCAATTCTTTGTAGTTTATCGACAGGTAGCTGTGCACCTGGTTGGGGACGTCTCCTTTTCCATCATAGTGAAGGAAGTTCTGTTCCAGGAGCAAAGAGAGTTCTAATGTTTTTTCGTGTTTTTGCCAGCCGCTGATTTCCCTTATGAATTGCGGGTGAATTTCCTGGAAGGTTTGCGGTTTTTTGGTGAGCTGTTGTTTGAGCCATTGGATGGCCGAAGCCTCATCGGTAACGAATAATTGCAATTGTAAAATCTCTTTGACGGTCATGCGTTTTTGGTCGTATTCGGCGGCCTGTTCGGGAAGAAAGTACATGCCGTCGCGTTCGGCGTAGCGGTGGGTTAAGCCCTGGTAAAAATCCGCTGCCGACAGAGGAACATGTACACTGCGTTGGACATGGTAGGCCACCATCCGGTCGAAGAGGAGGAAATTTTGTCTCTCGGCGATGATTTCAGCCATACCGTCTTTGGCTACAAAAACCGGCAATTGTTTCAGGTGGGTTCGAACGAAATCCCAGGCCCCATCTTCTGAACCTGCTTCTAGCTTAAAACGCTCTTCCAGACCTCCATTGGGCTTGTAAGCGGAAATAATAAGGTCTTGTTTAACTGCGCCCCCACTGGTGACTTGCTTAAAGGAGCCTTGTTTTTTATCGAGTGTTCTTACATCGGCGATTACGAATCCGGCATGCTGCAATGCCTCCTGGATCGCATTCCACACACTATTCTTCGAATTATGAAACTCCACCGTCATCCAACGCCCAGGTTTTAGACTCCGATAATATTCCTGAAAAGCAAGCTTCATAAGATGTTGATATTCACTCAACCCTTTTCCTTGAATCTTGTTTTCTATGGTTTCAGATTTATTATTGGTAAATACCTTTAACCATGCTTCCCATAAAAAACTTCCTTCAGAATACATAATATTGCTTCCAAATGGAGGGTCTATAAAGATATAGTCAATCGATTCTGTTTTTATATCCTTTAGATTGCTAGATGCTTGTGTTGTCGTAAAAACACGATTTTGTATCCTAAACTCATTTTCAAATGCTTTATAAATCGATACTATTTTTCGTTCTAAGACATCTATGACATTCTTTTCTTGTATTAAGGATGCTATATAAAGAACTCCCGGCATTCCGCCCCCACCTCCGGTGAAGGATTGCTTTTTGTTAACATAATTGATAACCCCTGTAAAAGCCCATTTTAATTGAGAATTTCTGCAAAGATCCCATACTTTAGTCAACACAAAAAAGTTTCTATCTGTATAAAAATGATGCGAATGAGTAATACCATAATGATAACCAGATCGCCATATAGCACCCCATCCTTCACCGCCCTTATGCATCATTGGATACGACGCAAGTGACTCTGATTTCGCTAATCCTTCTATACGTTCCAAAACGGAAAGATCGTAATCTGATGGCTCTTTATCATATCGTTTTGAGCCAATGCTATAATTTACTAATACTGGTATTTGTTTATTGATGCTATGAGTTTTCTTGAGAATTGTATCGAAATAACTTTCTGTGGAATGTTCTAAATTTATTTTTTTAAGTAGTATACTACAATTGGGGCAGTTGAATTCTTCTTTTACTTTTCCGTCATTACTGGAATATGCAGCTTTGTAAAATATAATCTCTTCTGAACAATTCGGGCAAGTAAACACATCCGACCAGACAGTATAATTGATGCGGCCTTTGGTTTTGCTATCCGTATGTAAAGTTTCATACATCCACCCGCATTCTGCTTCAACTTCTTTGAGAATTCTCTTTGCATCACGTTCAAAGGCATTCATATCAACCGGGTTATTGTAATTATAAGCGATGAAGGTGGCAGCCGGTGACAGGTCGTTCAGGACTACCCGGCGTGCCCCAAGTTTAGAAAATGGTTCCCAAACTTTATTATTATTCTCATCCGATTCCTGCTGCAAGATGGTTCCATCATTTTCTATCCGGTATCCTAAAGACTCCACCGCTGCCCTGTCCCCACAAAGTTGGGCCGCTACCCCTGTCATCCCGGTTCCGCAAAAACCGTCGAAAACAATATCTCCCGGCTCGGTATAATGAAGGATGTACCTCATGATTGCTTTATGGGGCACTTTGGTATGATACGAATGGGCATTGTAAATGGGGTCGTTCTTTCCTTCGCTAACATCAGCGGCAAAGGGCTCCCGTTTGTATTTGTCAGTAGCAGGATCGAAATTCTTGCCGTATTGTTTGATGAAATCACCGATGAAGGGGTTGGGGCAGGCGGTGTAATAAGGCGGATCGGAAAGGGCCAGGATGTCCTCATCCTCCCCGATGGGAAACCCCTCGATTTTCCTGAACTCCGGGTCTTTAAGCTTCTCTCTGAGCTTTTCAAGAAAATACTCCCGGCGCTTTTCTTCATTTTCAAACGTCATGCCCAGGCATTGGACCGGTCCGCTGTCTTTTTCCTCCGGCTCTATTTTAAATAGTTCTCTTTGTTCGGTCATTAAGATTTCCCTCTGGTTTTAGTAATTTTAAGCTGAATGCCTGTTTCTGTCAATACATATTTCTGGTTGGCAGCCCTGGGATTTTCCAGGTTGGTCATTTTTATCACGTTACCCTTGAGCAAGGGGTCGAGGTGATACGCTTTAAAGTGGCCCCGATTGCCGGCTCCAATTTCCTTCATGATGTCGGCCAGACTCCTGGGGGTCTCACACAGTGCGACAATTCGCCACTGTGTCTCACTCAAAGATTTCAACGGTTTGACTTGTCCAGTGTACAAGTCGACCGCCCTATCATCGACTTGTCCAGTGTACAAGTCCACCTGTTTTTCCTCGACTTGTTCAGTGTACAAGTCTGCCTGCCGGACTTTTTCCTGTTCAACAGCGCCGGCTTCTTTTTGGGTGAGAAATCTACCCCGAAGATGATCGGCTATCGAATAATTTTCACCTTCTTTAATAGGTTTCAAAAGGGATTGTATACATAAGCGGTCCGCAATCTTTCGTACTTCGGACCCACTGAGATTGGTTACCGCTTTTAGTTCGGACAAGGTCACTTCCTGCTTGCGGCAAGCATATGCGAAGGCGCGGGCTTCCTGTTCGGACAGGTGAACGCCAAGAGACGCCTGGAAAAGCAGTTGCTCTTCAGACAGCAGCAGTTCCTTTAACAATACCAGTTCAAAGGTTTTCTTCACTTTGTCGTTAGTAATTAGTGGAGGGATGTTCCCTAATTGCTGCCAATTTCTAAAAACTTCTCTTAAGCCCCAACCTGCATGTTCGCTAAGACCGATACGCCGGAAGGCAGTAACGATTTGTGGGTTACGGATTTCTTTTTGTCCCGGTTCCAGCAGATCGATATTATCCGCGAAGGCATCCCCGGGGTTCCAGAATAAGGCACGGTCGAGATAATGCCTGATCTCAGGTTTGCGGGAATGGTCGGCATAATCCTGGTGCATTAGTAAATTAATGGCAGCTTCACGGAAGGCAATATAATCAGGTGGTTCATCATCCCGCTGCAAGGTGAGGGGATCGATTCGAAAAGGATGCTCCGCCAGTTTCAAGTACCAATTTAACAAAATTTGCCATGCATTGAACAGGTTTTCATCGATGACCACTCTGTCTATCCATCGCTGTGCGGTAGGCGCATCTTCCATTTTAAGATTGAACCGCTGACAGTCAACCACGGGACGTGGTAACAATTGCCGGAATATGCCATTGCGTCCAAATAGAAGAATGGCGGCCCGTGTAGGCATCCTTATTCCTGAACGCTCGATCAACAAACCAATTTCGGAAAGGAAATCCAAATCCGACAGCCCGGTATAAGACTTATTCCCTGGCCGTCCGTCATATATACGACGGTACCATTTGATTGTATCGCCATCAAAACATGTTGCCGCATCACAATCGACCGCTTGACCGTCATAACGCTCTAACGCGGCATCGTTTAAAAACCGTTTCAATTCTTCCGGGCTGCAGCGGACATCGCAGCCGCCCTTCCTGATAAAAGATCGCCGTATGTCGCCGTCCAGGTAGACTGGTTTATCGACGCGGTTAGACTCGGGGATATAAAAAATAATAATATCCCGGTCATTCTCTTTAAATAAATACTCTTTCGTTTCGATGGTTTTACTTAATTTGGGTGGATTTAATGAGCTTATAAAATCGTTCTGTACTTTATCGACTTCCAGTACACCGACGATTTCAAAATCGGAGTTCTTTTTTTTCACCCCGAAAACCAGGTGCCCACCTTCGGTATTGGCAAAGGCCGATACTGTCTCATAAGAGGCCTTAGGCACACCCAACTTTGCCTCTTTAAATTCTACTTTTCGCCATTCATGGGAATTTAAAAGGGCTAATAATTCATCTCTATTCATATATCTACTCCAGGACAATGCGCACTTTTTCGATTTCCTTTTGCGCGGTAAGTCCATCCAGGTACTTCACGAAGCGGTTTTTCATCTCCGCTGGGGTAACCGGCGCTCCCCCGGTTAACAGCGCATTCCTTAAATCTTCGGTTTTAATGGTGACTTTCACCAGCCCGGCCAGCACATCCCTAATCACGCGAATGAAATCATCATCGCATTGGGCGGGCAGCTCGCCGCTGTTTATAAATTCACTAACCCCATCCCGATCAACGGGTTTTAATAGTCCGATATTATTTTTAGTTCCGGGATCTTCCAGGTTTAACAGTAAGGTCAGCTTCCAATCTTCCAACATTTTATCCAGGTCATTCTCCAGGTGATCAAGGGCGACCGCGGCAGCCATTTTGGGATTTTCGAGGCCGGGTTTAAAGTTGCAATGGGGACACACGGGGGATTCTTCCAATTCTTTTTCCGTGAGGGTAAAACAGCTCCTTAAACTCTCTAATTTATTTTTGAAAACCTCCAGGTGCTGATGGGGCATCAACTCGATCCCGGCCAGGTCATTCAACACAGCCAGGCGGTGGTCCTGCATCAGTTGGGCTTTCCGTTTATGTTCATTAGCGCCCAGCCGGGCCCGGCGATGCAATTCCAGGTATACTTTCATATACCCTTTCTTAAGAGCAATCAACTGCTGCATGGCCTGACGGTGAAAGGCAGGGTTATTTCGTTTGGTTTTGTCGGCTAGCCGGTTCGATATTTCGCCGCGGGCGGCGTTCATATCCTGGAGCAATGGATGCCCGGCCGGCAGCAGGGCTTCCGCGGTGGACAGGTAAGACGCCGGGGCGCCGATATCGTTTACCGATTCCAGCAGCGCTTCAATCTCGGATTGAATACCTAACGCCTGGCCTTGCTCTTTGATTTCATTTAAGTTGTATTTGAGGTTCTTTAATTTCCCGGGGGTTGAATAGGGCTGCAGGGATTCCAGGAAATTTTTGGCGCGGTCAAGCTGTGAGATCAGGCCCTCCTCTTCAACGGCGGATAAAACAGGCCGCCCCCAGAATGAGAAGCCCTTTTGCAGTTTTTGTTTTAAAAGCACCAGTTTTTCCACTCGTTCAGCCACTTTTTTTTGCAGTTGTTGGACCGGGTCATTCTTTCCTTGGGTAACTTCGGTAACATAACCGGGGGGCAAATCAAGGAGTTGGTAAAGGGCCTTAAGCGCGGGAATGTTCCAGTCTTTGGGGCGCTCGATATGTTTGAATTGTAAGAGCTCCTTAAAGTTATAAGAGCTTAATAATTGCAATTCGGTGGCGTCGATTTTTTTCCCCGGTATTGCCAGGACCAGGTCGCCGGAATAGATCAAGGAAACGATGAGCACCAGGACCCATTCCGGTTCAAGACGCATGTTGTCAGGGTCCATATATTCGACGCCTTGCTTTTCCCGTATCAACTCGTTTCGGTTAATCACCTGGCCCTGTTCTTTTTCTTTCACGATGTCTAAGATATACCCGGCATATTTGGAGGGGTAGGGATCAAGGCGTTCATCCTCCAGCAATTCCAGGGCTTCCAGGACAGCCACCGCCTGCCGGGAACGCTTTGCCCCGGCAATGGCGCGCAGCGTTTCAAAGGCGGCATATTCCCTGTTTTCACCGGTGATAAGCACAGAGAAAGCGGGATAGCCTGGGGCCTGCTCCTGGAAATGGGTTTCCAGGCAAATACCGGCCACTGTATTGACCAGGTCGCGGAAATTAATACGCTCCTGGGGAGAAATACCGGAAAGATTGCGGATCGACCTGCCCTGCGCCCATTCGGTAATCAACCGGGTACATCCCTGGTAAGTGACTTGCAGAACCTTTATCATATTTTCCCGGAGCCACTGTACCATATCCCGGAAGAAAATATCGGCCTTGGATTCATAAGTCGTTTTGGCATGGCCGGAAGAAGTGGAAGCCAGTTCCAGTGCGGCGGCATAATTTTTCAGGTTTACGGTAAATTCCGGGGCCATATTGGTTAAACGTAAGAACAACTCATCCTTATTTTTTTCGTCTTTGAAATCCGGGGGGTTATAGGGCTGTAAGAAATAGATATAAAAATCCCGGGGCGGAACGGCGGTAGAACGCTCGTTGGGAGAACCGAAAAACAAGTAGCCGGACCTGGCGGATTTTCGCTCCAGCCATTCTAATTCATGCTGCCATATCCTGTAGCCGGAAACATAAGCCGGCCTATCCACGCATTCCATCGATTGCTTTAAAGCCTCGTAGTAAGCCCTGTCAAGCCTGGCATCGTCCAGGCTGGCGGTACGTTTTTCAATAATGGCATCGTAGTCGTCGGTTTTCTTCAAATCGAGGTAATACTGGCGGTTATTTTTATTAAAAGAGATAAATTGACCGCTGACGGTATTGTGGATTTCTCTCAAAACGGTTTCCACAAAAGTAAGGAGGTCGAGGGCGGGCTCGCCGCCCAGGTCTTCTATGCCGGGTTGATACAGGCAGAGGGTATCCCGCAGTTCTTCGGGGGTCGCACCGATGGCGTTTTCAATATCGCCGGTAGTCAGGCGGTGCAGGGATAAAGCATAAATGATACGCAAGGCCATGGGTTTATATTCAGGCCGGGTGAAAGCCAACTTGATCCTGGATTCCAACACCTGGCTGCAATCGGCCACCGCTTTAATTTCATTTATGGAACGGGAAGAAGGGTCTTGACAGAGGTTATGCCAATAACTGTCATAAGCGATAAGCCCGGGGCGGTCCGGGGGAACGTCGCTGTTTAACATTTTTTTCATTTCCAGGGAGAGGGCTTTGAGAATCTGGCGTTTCTCGGAAACCCTGATCCTGTCGAAAATTTCGATATAATCGGGATGTACCGGGAAGAGTCGTACAAATTCCTCCAGGCGTTCATTCATATCGCCGTAGAACTTTGCGAAGGGGGCCAGGTATTGGCGAATCTTTTCTTGCTGGTGGGCGGTTTTTTTCAGGAGCCTTTGGGAGATGACGAACTGGATATCCTGGCGGGCAATGAAGATTTGATCGAAACGGTCTTTAACACGGCGTATACTTTCGGTGACATAAGAAAAACGGGGGCTGTCGAAAATCGCTTCCTGTACGCCGGCAATAAAACGAAAACGCATGTATTTACACACCTCGCCGATTTCTCTTAAGAAATTCAGGTCCAGGATAAGGGCCTGGTCCTTACGGGTGCTTAAATAATCCAGTAGTTCATCCACCACCAGGAGAAGACCGTGCTGCGGGAATTTTTCGTTAAATAAACCCATCATATCTTCGAAAGCGCCTTTATTATTAGGGATTTGATGGGCAGGCGGGAAAGAATAATTTATGCCCAGCTTTGCTAAGAGTTCTTCGATACTACCGAGGAGTATATCGCGAAGAGACATGGTGGTGGAACCGATTTCAGTACGGACTACTTTAAATTTCCCGGCGACAGCAGCGGCGGACTTTTTGAAAGATTCATCGGTAAGACCGTCGAGCAGATCGGCATTTTCGGCAATAATCGATATCACGGACATCAGGTGGGACTTCCCCGTGCCGTAATTACCGACGATTAAAATACCTTTATTGTCCGCGGGTTTTTCAAACTGCAAGTGGGGGATAACGAGATCGGTCAATCGTTCCGACATTTCCCTGGAAATAACATAGCTGGCAACCAGTTTTCGGGCCGAATCGATCTCATCGGCGTCGCGAAGCTGGATAATCGTTTCGATAGGGTCAAATTGGATCAGTTCGCAGTATTTCATACATTAAACTCCTTTAAATATTTAGAATTCATCATGAAGCTTTATAATATTAAGGCTTTTGTCGGGATATTTTTTATAATCGGGGTGTCCCGGAGCGGCGTAGATTAAAAATTCTCCGTCGCTGTAACCGTTCCAGGCGACAATAAGGGTTTTATTCCTGGCAATAAGTTTAAATAGTTGCAGCGGGTCGGTTTTTAAGGTGGCATTGAAAAGAAGTTCGATGTTTTTAAAAATAAAGGTATGTTGGGGTTTTGATTTTATAATCGCATCAAGTATATTGGGTACATGAAGCGGACGCTGCTTTTCCGGTAATTCTAATAATAGGCGGGAAACTTCCAGGTTGATATTGACGATAGGGGCGGGAATTTTTATGGAAAGGAGCTCGGCGATGTTTTCCCGGGATTTTTCAGAAGTACCGGCAATCAACAGGAGGCGGTAAAATTGGCGGTTAACGGATTCGAGTTTTTCCAGGATGTGGTGGACAGTGGTGCTATTTTCCATTTTCAGAAAGAGAAGTGTCCTTTTGGATTATCGGGGAAAAAAAGCCGGTATCCCCCATGGATAAGTAAAAACAGCTCACCCCTTCGGGCCCTGCCGATGAGTGAGTTTTCAGTTCAAACATGTTGATTCTCCTTTAGTTAAGATACTACCTTAATAAGAAGAAAAATTCAACCGGTTTTAATAAAAAAGATAATATTTCAGTGATATAGGGATAAAACAGGGACAAGCCAGAATGTCACCCAATCACCTAATCGCTCCCCGGAAAAAGTTCTCAGGCACAACGGCAATGACTGCCCGCACAACGAAAATGTTCTCCCGCGCACGGAAATAGTTTTCCCGCGCACAGATAAAGTTCCCCCGCGCACAAAAGTAGTTTCCCCGCGCACAGATAAAGTTCCCCCGCGCACAGAAATAGTTTCCCCGCGCACAGATAAAGTTCCCCCGCGCACAAAAGTAGTTTCCCCGCGCACAGATAAAGTTCTCCCGCGCACAAAAGTAGTTTCCCCGCGCACAAATATAGTTTCCCTACGCACAGAAGCAGTTTCCTTACGCACAGAAGTAGTCTTCCCACGCACAGAAGTAGTCTTCCCACGCACAGAAGTAGTTTTCCCACGCAACGTATTTATCTTAATTTGCCATGAGAATGACTTCCCAGAAACTCTTTTTCACTTACTTTGCAGGATAAGCGATCTCCCTTGCCGGGTGTTCGTTTTCCCGCGGCAAATAATCGTTTTCCTTTTTAATGATAATATCATACCTTGCGATGATTTATTCCTAAATTCATCAATAACTATTGCCTTCGCGGCTAATTTTCTTCGTGTTTATCCGGGTAATTCGTGGGCTGTGCTAATAATAAAGGGATAGGCTGGAATGCCGCTAAGATAAAGCTAAATTCGAAGCACGCCTCATGAAGCACGAAATTCGAAACAAATCCAAATGACAAAAATTCAAATGATCAAAACAGAAACAAACGCCGCCCGGCGGCAGGCCGTTTTTGTTTGAGATTTTGAGTTTTGAATTGCTTTTGTTTGGCATTTTGAAAATTTGAATTTTGATATTGTTTCGGGTTTCGGATTTCGAATTTCGGATTTATTATACGCTTATCTTAATTGCCTACAAAAAAGATTTGCAATCCGTTCTCCTTTTCGGTTATAATTATTTTGAGGCCCTTGCAAAAATGCCTCCGGCGGCCAGTGATTAAATGGAATGATGAGTTATGAATGATGAATGATGAATGATGAATGATGAAAAATATATTTTAATGGGATGTTTAAAGGAGGAGCTAAATGAGACGATTTAATCAAGAAAAACAATTGACCCTGAAAGACAATCGGATATTCACAATCCATGACATAAACGCACTGGAAGAACAGGGAATCGCCCCGGTATCCAGGCTCCCATTCTCCATACGGGTACTGCTGGAAAACCTGCTCAGGAATTATAACAAATACAACGGTAAAATCGTTAGCGAAAATGATGTGCTCAACCTGGCCGACTGGAAACCAAATTACCGTGAAAACATGGAGATTCCTTTTTTCCCCTACCGGGTGGTGATGCAGGATTTCACCGGCGTCCCCGCCGTCGTAGACCTGGCGGCCATGAGGGATGCGATGAAGGAAATGGGCAAAGACCCCGGCCGAATTAACCCTATTATCCCGGTGGACCTGGTGATCGATCATTCGGTTCAAGTAGACTTTTACGGTTCGGCCCGGGCCTTTGGGCAAAATCTCCACCTGGAACACCAACGCAACAGGGAACGCTATTCCCTGTTAAAATGGGCCCAGGAATCTTTCGACAATTTCCGCGTTTTCCCCCCAGGCGCTGGGATCGTCCACCAGGTCAACCTGGAATACCTCTCCAGGGTCGTGGCCACCGAAACCGCCGCCGGTAAAATGACGGCTTTCCCGGACACATTAATCGGCACGGATTCCCATACCCCCATGATCAACGGCATCGGCGTGCTGGGGTGGGGCGTGGGCGGCATCGAAGCGGAATCCGTGATGCTGGGGCAGCCGATGTACATCAAAATCCCGGAAGTCATCGGCGTGAAACTGCTGGGCCGTTTACCCGGGGGCGCCACGGCCACAGACCTGGTGTTAACGGTAACCCAGGTACTAAGAAAAGAAAACGTGGTGGAGAAATTCGTGGAGTTTTTCGGACCGGGTATGAAAGAACTCCCCGTACCGGACCGCGCCACCATCGCCAACATGGCACCGGAATATGGCGCCACTACGGGGTTCTTCCCGGTGGATGAAAAGACGCTGGATTACCTGGTTCTCACGGGCCGCGGCCACCTGGCGGAATTGGTGGAAACCTATACCCGCGCCCTGGGTTTGTTCTATACCGGCGCTGAAAACCCGTGCTATACGAAAGTGCTGGAAATCGACCTGGGCGCGATTCAACCTTCCCTGGCCGGCCCCTCACGGCCCCAGGACCGGGTCCTGCTCCGGGATATTAAACCTTCTTTCCAGCGCGCCCTCCAGGATCTGGCCCCGGGTCCGGCTGCTGAAAAGCACAAAGAAGTCACGGTCAACCTGGACGGTGAAACCTGTGTCCTAACCCACAGCAGCGTGGTAATTGCGGCCATTACGTCCTGCACCAATACTTCCAATCCCAGGGTTATGATAGGCGCCGGTTTGCTGGCAAAGAAAGCCGTGGAAAAAGGACTCCGGGTGAAGAAATACGTCAAGACCTCTTTTGCCCCGGGTTCACGGGCGGTGGCCGGGTACCTGGAAAAAGCGGGTTTAATGCCTTACCTGGATGAATTGGGTTTCAATATCATCGCCTATGGGTGTACCACCTGCATCGGCAACAGCGGCCCGTTCCACCCGGAAATCGAAAAAGCGATCCGCCGCCACAACCTGGCGGCGGCGGCGGTGCTGTCCGGGAACCGGAACTTTGAAGCCCGGATTCACCAGTTGGTAAAAGCCAATTACCTGGCCTCGCCCCTCCTGGTGGTGGCCTTTGCCCTGGCCGGGCGCATCGACTTCGATATGGATTCCGAACCCCTGGGAACCGGCAAAGACGGCGCCCCGGTTTTTTTAAAAGATATCTGGCCCACTCCAAAAGAGATCGACGAGTGCATCGACGCCTCGGTAACGCCGGGTATTTTCCTGGAAAAGTACCGGGAAATCCCGGAAGGGGATGAAAACTGGTTGGCTCTCCCGGCGGTAAAAGGCAAAACCTTTGCATGGGATGAGAATTCCACGTATATAAGGCGCGCGCCGTTTTTCGAGAACTTTAACCTGGAGGCCCCGGGGCCCTCGGATATTGAAAATGCACGGGCGCTGCTGGTACTTGGTGACTCGGTAACCACGGATCATATCTCACCGGCCGGGGAGATTTCCGCTGAATATCCCGCCGGGCAGTATCTTTTATCTAAAGGCGTTGCGCCGGAGGATTTTAATTCCTACGGTTCCCGGCGGGGAAACCACGAAGTGATGATACGGGGAACCTTTGCCAACCCCCGGATTAAAAACAAACTGGTAACGCCGAAGAAGGGTGGCTACACCGTTACCCTCCCGGGTAAAGAGGAAAAATTTATCTATGATGCGGCGCAAGAGTGCATGAGAAAAGGCGTTCCCCTGGTTATCCTGGGCGGCAAGGAATACGGTTCGGGTTCTTCCAGGGATTGGGCAGCCAAAGGAACTTTGCTGCTGGGCGTCCGGGCGGTGATTGCGCAGTCTTATGAGCGGATTCACCGCGGCAACCTGATCGGCATGGGCGTGCTGCCCCTACAATTTGAAAAAGATAGCAGTATGGAGTCGCTGGGCTTAACCGGTTGCGAAATTTTCAACATCGAAGGGATCGTTTCGATTTCCCCGGGTAAACGCTTAACCGTCACCGCGGTTGCAGGGGACGGTCATACCACTGAGTTTACCGTTACAGCCCGCCTGGATACGGAAATCGAAGTGGAATACTATAAAAACAACGGTATCCTGGCCTATGTGCTGAGACGAATGATTAAATAAATTTTGCCACCAGGGCGCCAGGACACCAGGGATTTTTTAATAATAAACCCCCTTGGTGTTTCTTGGTGCCTTGGTGCCTTGGTGGCTATTTTTAATTAAAGTTCGGAAACATCCAGGATGCGTTTTAACATTTTTTCGGAACGTTTATCTTCCGGGGAGATGGCAATGGCTTTTTTAAAGATGTTCACCGCTTCAGCCAGGTTCCCGGATTCGAAGTGGGCGATTCCCAGGTGGTAGAGCACCGCTTCATCTTCCGAGCAGCAGTCCTTCAATTTGCCCAGGTGATCGATGGCTTTTTTGTATTCCCCTTCGGCATTAAAATTGACGCCCAGGTGGTAATTGGCGATAAAGGAACTGGGGTTGAATTCCAGCAGTTTGTAGTATGCTTGAATCGCTTTTTGTCGTTCCCCGAGGTGGTAATACGCAATCCCCAACCAGTAGTAAGAGATGGCGAAAGCCGGGTTCAGTTCGAGGCATTTTTCAAAACTTTCGATGGCTTTCCGGATTTTGGCGCGGCGGTAGTAGCTGATGCCGAGGTGGTAGTACGTATCGGAGTAGTCATCCTTTAATTCGATGGATTCCAGGTAGCTTTCAATGGATTTATCCATTTCACCCATCTGGTAGTACAATTCGCCCAATGATTTATGAGAATATGGGTTTTTATCATCGAACTTGTGGTATTCCCGGTAAGCTTCGATGGCGGCGCGAATCCTTCCTTTTACATGCAATTCCCTTGCTTTTTCCAGCCAGTAACCGGGGTTGGCTTCATTTTCAAAGGCAACTCCGCATGTGGGGCAGAAGTTATATTCAGCGGCAAATTTTTTCTTACATTTTTTACATTGGTTCATCCTAATTCTCCTTTTAACGTTAAATTAAATTCCTTACCGATGGTATTGAGGTTATCGAATACTTTTTTAAGCAGACCCAGTGATTCGGCATTGGCTTCTTCCGCATGGTATTCCACTTCGCCGGCCACATAGATACAACATTGATCCTCCGCCTTTTGGGAGTGTTTCATCATACGGATGAAATAGTCCATTTTTTCTTGTATCGCCCCCAGGCCCACGAAAGCGGCGGGATTAACGGCCCCCAGGAAATGGGCGACCTCGGCCGGCTGTCCTTTTTTACCGTATACATCCGGGCCCACGGCGCCGTTAGAGAAAACGCCGCATAAGATATCCACCAGCGCGGCCAGCCCGTACCCTTTGTGCCCGGCGTTGAGCATACCTTCGCCGCCCACCGGTAATAAACCGCCGCCTTTCCGGGTGGCCAGGTTATCCAGCACCCGTTGGGCGTCGGTGGTGGACGCCCCTTTTTCATCCGTGGCCCAGGTTTTGGGCATGGAGTCCCCTTTCCGGGCGTAGACTTCGACTTTGCCCCGGGGTACGGTGGATGTTGCCATGTCCAGCAAAAACGGCCGCTCTTCCCCGGCGGGTACGCCGACGGATATGGGGTTGGTTCCCAGCACCGCATCTTTACCGAAAGTGGGCACCACCAACGGCGCGGAATTGGTGAAGGAAAGCCCGATCATATTTTCTTTCAACGCCATTAAGGTATAATAACCGGCAATCCCGTAATGGTTGGAATTCCGGATGGCGGCCAGGCAAATGAAATTGGTTTTGGCTTTTTCAATGCACCGTTTCATGGTTTTGGAGCCGATGACCTGTCCCACGCCGCCGCCGCCGTCGATGACCAGGGAGACCGGCGTTTCCACGATGGTTTTGATTTCCGCGTCGATTTTTATCACCCTGCTCTTTATGTCGTCTACGTACCTCTGGAGCCGGGCCACGCCGTGGGACTCGATGCCCCGCCTGTCGGCCCTAACCAATACATCCGCCGATACCCAGGCATCCTCCTCGTTCATGCCCAACCGCAAAAACACATTTTTGGTAAACTCTTCCAACTCTTTTGTTTTAACTCTTACTAAATCTCCCATTTTATATCCTCCTTTTTTTTTCATTTTTTAGCTTCATAAATTGGCGATGATGGCGGCCGCGAATTCGGAAGTTTTAAGCGGCGTCACATCCCCCAATTGCCGGGCCAGGTCATAGGTGACTTTCTTTTGCAGGATGGTTTTCTCCATGGCCTGTTTCACCATGACGCCGGCCTCATTCCAGCCCATATGTTCCAACATCATTACCGCGGACAGCAAGAGGGAGCCGGGATTGACTTTATCCTGGCCCGCGTATTTCGGGGCGGTGCCGTGGGTGGCTTCAAACAAGGCCACATCATCCCTGAGGTTGGCGCCCGGCGCCATGCCGATCCCGCCTACCTGGGCCGCCGCCGCATCCGATAAATAATCGCCGTTGAGGTTTAGCGTCGCCACCACATCGTATTCTTCGGGCCTTAACAGTATCTGCTGGAACATGGAATCGGCAATCCGGTCCTTAACGATTATTTTCCCTTCAGCGGGAACCCCCTGGGCAACCTCGTCCTCGGTAACCACATCATCACGGAACTCCTTAAGGGCCAATTCATAGCCCCATTTTTTAAAATAGCCTTCCGTGTATTTCATGATATTCCCTTTATGGACCAGGGTGACGCTTTTTCTTTTGTGATTAACCGCATATTGCAGCGCCATTCTTATCAGTCTTTCCGATCCTTGCCGGGAAATAGGTTTAATACCGATGGCGGAGCCCGGGGCCACGGTTTTATTCATATTTTTCAGCAGGTGGATAATGGATTCCGCCTCTTTTGACCCCGCTTCGAATTCGATCCCGGCGTAAACGTCTTCGGTGTTCTCGCGGAAAATGATAATATCCATCTTTTCCGGTTCTTTCACCGGCGAGGGGACGCCTTTGATGCAGCTCACCGGCCGGATGCAGGCATACAGGTCCAGTATCTGTCTCAGCGAAACATTGATGCTCCTGAATCCGCCGCCCACAGGCGTGGTAAGCGGACCTTTAATTGAGATGCGATACTCTTCGATTAGCCTGGGCGTTTCCTCCGGCAGGTAAGAGCCAAACTTTCGATACGCTTTTTCACCGGCAAATATTTCTTGCCAATGGATTTCCCGTTTTCCCCCGTAGGCCTTTTTCACCGCCGCATCGATGACTTTGAACATTGCCGGCGTGATATCGACCCCGGAGCCGTCTCCCTCGATATAGGCGATGATCGGTTTATCCGGGACTTCCAATCTTCCCTTGTTAAAAATTATTTTTTCAGCCACCTTTTTACTATGCCTCCGTCGTGCATTGTAAAGATATGCAAAAAATAAGTCAAGAAAAAAAAATTTTTTTTTAAAATACTTGAAATTAAATTTTTAATAGTTTATATATTACGGCGCAATAAAAAATAATTGTAAGGAGAAGACCAACATGGAGAAAAAAGCAACGTTACTTATTGGGGACCAGTCGATAGAGCTTCCCATTATCGAAGGAACCGAGGGCGAGATGGCGGTGGATATCCGGCAGTTAAGGGCCAAGACCGGTTATATCACTTATGATCCCGGTTACGGGAATACCGGGAGTTGTTCCAGCGCCATTACGTTCATCGATGGCGAAAAAGGGATTTTACGTTATCATGGAATCCCCATCGAACAATTTGACCGGGATAAGCCCGATTTTATCGAGGTGGCTTATTTGGTCATTTTCGGTCATTTGCCCACGCTGAAAGAGTTAAATTGTTTTAAAGACATGTTATTGGCAAACGAGCATTTGCATGAGTCCATGAAGCATCACTTCGAGGGGTTCCCGCCGTCCGCCCCGCCCATGGCCAGTTTGTCGGCCATGATTAATGCGATGTCCTGTTTCCACCCGGAATTGCTGAAATTGGACGATAAAGATTCTTTCGAGGAAGCCAGCGCCCGTTTAATCAGCAAGATACGTACCATTGCGGCGTATTCGTACCGGCACGCGCACGGCCTGCCCATGGTGTACCCCATACCTGATTTCCAGTACTGCGCCAACTTCCTGCACATGATGTTTTCGCTGCCCAACAAGACATATATAGCGAGCGAAGAGATCGATGACGCTTTGAACCTGATTTTCATTTTGCATGCGGACCACGAGCAGAACTGCAGCACCTCGACGGTGCGCATGGTGGGGTCCAGCCGGGCCAACCTGTTTGCCTCCTGTGCTTCAGGGGTGTGTGCGCTCTGGGGGCCGCTGCACGGCGGGGCCAACCTGGCGGTGATCGAAATGCTGGAGGAAATCCATAAGGGGGACCTGAGCCCGAAAAAGTGCATCGAAATGGCGAAAGATAAGAACAGTAATTTCAGGTTGATGGGTTTTGGGCACCGGGTCTATAAGAATTACGATCCCAGGGCCAGGATTTTGAAGAAATCCTGCGATAAAATATTGGCGAATCTTGGCAAGAAGGACCCGCTGTTGGATATTGCCCGCCAATTGGAGGACCTGGCGTTGAAAGATTCTTATTTCGTTGAGCGGAAGCTCTATCCTAACGTCGATTTTTACAGTGGTATCATTATGCGGGCCATCGGGATACCCACGGACATGTTCCCGGTGATGTTTTCCATCGGTCGCCTGCCCGGGTGGATTGCCCAGTGGAAAGAGCAGTTGGATATGCCTGATGCCAAGATCAGCCGTCCGCGGCAGATATACATAGGGGCAACCGCCAGGGATTATATCCCAATCGAGCAGCGAGGGTAGAATATTATTTGCCTACTATTAAATAAAAGTTTTTGGAGGGTCCAGGGAACCTTTTTTCAAAAAGGTTCCCTGGCCGCCGGGGGAACTTTTTCAACTCCCGCCACTTTGATTTTCTTGTAAAGAAATAAGGGGTACTCTTAAGGTTCCATTTAATAATAAATCCGAAATTCAAAATACGAAATACGAAACAAATCCAAATGGGGTGAATTTTGAGTGGCCCCATATCATTTTACAGCGGACAATTCTGGGCGAACACGCGGGTTCGCCCCTACGGAAAATTAAAAAAAAAGTGGCCGAAGGGCACACCCAACTTCTTCTCCTCTTATCTTCTCATCTTCTACTCTTCTGCTTCCTAATTTCTCAACTTCCTAACTTCCCTCTTTTCTCACCTTCTGTCTTTTCCCGACCGCGCCTGTTGACAAAACTCGTGTGTAAATTTATAATAATATTATGCCGGAAGAACAAAAATGCGATAATGAACTCAATGAATCCGCTGAACCCGAAAAGCCGGGCGACAGCGATTCGAAAATATACCTCTCCCACGACGGCTTTTTTCGAAACGCCTTCGATCAAACCGTGGCGGAAAGCTTTATCAAAGAATACCTACCCCCGGAAATCACGAAAGACCTTGATTTTTCCACATTGACCATTTCCAAAGACACCTATGTGGATAAAAAGCTGGCGCGCTGTTACTCGGATGTACTTTACCAGATCCGGTTTAACGCTGATCCTGCCTATTTGTATTTTTTGTTTGAACATAAAAGCTGGAAACCGGCTTTCCCTGCGTTGCAGTTGTTGAAAAATATGGCCCACATTTGGGAAACCCACGTAGAAAATTATAAAGGGACTAAAAAATTGCCGGTCATAATCCCTTTGCTGATATACCACGGAGAGCAAAAATGGGACGTGGATACGAGTTTTATTTCGTTTTTCGATATTCCCGGCACATTGAGGAAATATATCCCGGCGTTTAATTTTGAAGTATATGATGTTTCGCATATGCCGGAGGAGGATATCCGGGGAGTAGTAGAATTGCGGATTGTTTTGATGGCGTTCAGGTATATTTTCCACCCGGAGATATTGTCACAGTTGAAGAAGATATTTCAATTGTTCCGGGAGTTCGAGGATAAGAATAAATTTAATCAAGTCCTGGAGTTGCTGTTGGTATATATAGGTTCGAATGTTACCAATGTGAAAGCTGAACAACTCCGGGAATCAGTTTCTGAGGCTTTAAAAGAAGGAGGTGCGATCATGGGAACCGTATTCCAGGAATTGCTGGATAGAGGCAAAGAAATCGGGGTTAAAGAAGGAATAGAAATCGGAGTTAAAGAAGGAAAAGAGATCGGGGTTAAAGAAGGAATAGAAATCGGGGAGAAAGAAGGTGATGAAAAAGCAATGTGGAGGTTCGCCTTGAGTTGTATCAAAAAAGGAATAGACATTGAGACTATTGCCGAACTTACCGATTTGCCTATCGAAAGAATCGAATTATTAAAAAAAGTTATTCAGCCGGAAAGCGCTTAAAACCGGGATCCTGGTGATGGAGAAAATGTTGACGAATTTAGGCAGCAAGTTGTTGCCCAAATCACCCTGAACGAAAATATCTGAACCAGGATGAATGGGATGATTGGATTACCAGGATGTTGATTTAAAGAATTCCTCTCAATTTCATCCTGTGCATCCTTTCATCCTGTAAATCCCGGTTCAGACAATTACAGAGGAGAAGAAACCTTTTTCTTTCTCGAATGGCTTTATAATTGAAAACAATAATGATATAATACTACCCTTAATGGAGTTCGATTATGAATGAAAGAACGGTTATCGAAAAGATTCCGCAAAGTCCGGAAAATATCCAAACCGGGAGGAGCAGCCTGCGTAAAAGAGTACCCCATATCCCTCCTCATATATCCAGGATTATCAAGCGATTCGTGAAGGATACCAAACAGATATTACAGGAAAACGTCATTGCGGAATACCTGTTCGGCTCATATGCCACCAATACATATACCCCCGGTTCGGACATCGATATACTGATTGTTGTGAACACCTTTACCCCGGAAATAAGACAGCAGATGAGTGGGTTAGCTTCAGAATATTCCCTTGAATATGATGTATATATTTCCCCCATTCTCAAAGATTCCCAGGTCTGGAACAAAAATATGCAGTTTCATACATTATTTTATCAAGAAGTCGCACAGCACGGGATACCATTATGATCGATGCGCAAGCACAAAGTTTATCTGAATATGAAAATGCCATCCTATTCATCCGAGAAATCGAAAGTAAGCGAAAATCGTTTATTGAAGGAACGATATCGCTTCCAGTGATAACTGCCATCGAGTAAAAAAAGGCGCTGTTGAAAAAGGCGCGAAGCGCCACTTATTTATCTCACCTTCTCAACTTCTCACTTTCTTACCTTCTGTCTTTTCCCCTTCTCAACTTATCCTTTTCTAAAAAAAACAAATTGACAAAAGAACCATTACAATTTATAATACCGTTGGAGGTAAACATGAAATCCCTGGTTTTAAGCGTCGACGACAATGTGTATGAGAAATTTATAAATTTCCTAAAAATATTCCCGCAAAGTAAATTCAAAATTGTAGATGAAATCCCATGCAGCAGAGAGTTGGAAAAGGAACTAAAAAAGAGAAAAAAAGAAATTGCCTCCGGTGACGTTCTCACCCACAGCGAAATTTGGGAAAATGCCGGGATATAAGCTCCTTTACGCCAATTCTGTAAAAAAAGATCTAAAAAACATCGACATCGCACATTTAAAGAAAATAAAAAAAGAGATTGAGAAACTGGTCGATTTCCCGGATATAAAAAATATCAAGAAATTAACCCACCATCCGGTTGCCGATTACCGGTTAAGAATAGGTGACTACAGGGTATTGTTTGACATCGATTCCCAGGAGAATACAATTAATATATTAAAAATCGGTCATAGGAAAGATATCTATTAGCTTGTGCACGTTTATGATAGCCTAAATTTTCGGTCTGAAAATAATGGCTATAAAACGGTTTAAAACTGCCAGGGTCCCTGGGAAAAAGGAAGCGAAGAAGCGAAGAAGAGCAGAAGAGCAGCAGAAGTTGCGCGCTTCGCGCTTTTGAAAAAGTGGCCGAAGGCCACGCCCAACCTCTTCTCTTCTTCTCTTCTTCTCTTCTGCTTTTACTGGGGTGAGAGGGTAAGAAAAGAAGCGCGCCTGTTGACAAAACTCGTGTGTAAATTTATAATAATATTATGCCGGAAGAACAAAAATGCGATAATGAACTCAATGAATCCGCTGAACCCGAACAGTCGTGTGACAGCGATTCGAAAATATACCTCTCCCACGACGGCTTTTTCCGACACGCCTTCGATCAAACCGCGGCGGAAAGCTTTAAAAGAAGGAGGTGCGATCATGGGAACCGTATTCCAGGAATTGTTGGATAGAGGCAAAGAAATCGGGGTTAAAGAAGGAAAAGAAATCGGAGTTAAAGAAGGCGATGAAAAAGCAATGTGGAGGTTCGCGTTGAGTTGTATCAAAAAAGGAATAGACATTGGGACTATTGCCGACCTTACCGATTTGCCTATCGAAAGAATCGAATTATTAAAAAAAGTTATTCAGCCGGAAAGCGCTTAAAACCGGGAGCCCGTTAATGGAGAAAATATTGACGAATTTAGGCAGCAAGTTGTTGCCCAAATCACCCTGCAGCATTAGAAGGAGGAACGATTATGCAGATGATAACTTTATCTGCCCATTATGATGGCGAACGAATCTGCCTGGACGAAGAGTTTGAATTGGAACCCAATTCGAAATTAATTGTGACTATCCGAAAAGGTATCGCACGGGGCGCAAATTGGTAGGGAACTGGCACCGCCTGTTCCTTCAAATGCAAGTGGGAACAGGCAATGCCAGTTCCCTACAATATTAAATATCAAAGCATTAATGGCTTTCGGATAGGGTCAAGCTATTTTCATTATTGACAGCTATCGCGACTCCCTTTATAATAATAAAATGAAAATGAAACAATCGGCAAAAGAATCGGTCATCAATAACCACGATCAGGAATTCAACGATGGGGTAATCCATGACCAATGACAACTTAAAACCGGTGAACCTTTTTCATGATCTTAAATGGTACGGGTTGAGCATTACTTTCCTTTGCAAAAAGAATACCCCTGAAATGAAAAGCCATCCCGTATCTGTTTTCCAGGCCATTATCAAAGCCGTAAGCAGCAGAACCCCGGCCTTTTCATCCCTCAAAAACGATAACCTGCCGGTCTTCCATATCAAAGACAAAAAACACTCCTTTAAAATGAACCCCCTCGACCCAATCCGCGTGGATTTCCTCTTTTTCAAACAGAACCGGGAAGAAATCACCCGCTGGCGGCAAAACCTGGCGGCATACCTTTCAAAACCGGTTTACAGTGAAACGGTCGAAATCCTGAGCGCCGGCGAAGTGGAAGATCGGAACTATGCCATGCTGGCGAAAGAATTGGAAAACCTCCCCTGCGAAGGGGAATTATGCCTTGAGTTTCTTTCCCCTTTACCTTTTAACAGGGAAAAAGGTAAAACCCGCGTATGTATTTCGAAAGATAGATTTATCAGGCTCTTTGAAAAGCGTTTTGCGCTTTTATTCGGCAGGGAAATAACTTATGAATGCGGAGAGGATGATTTTTCAGCGCTTCCTTATTATTGGAATTACACGGAGATCAAACACAGGGCGAAATCTCAACCGGGGAATATCCAGTATATCAATGGCGCGGTAGGGAAACTTTATATTAAAGGGACATGGAGAAACTTTCTACCGTTTTTAATCCTGGGAAGCGAGATACATACCGGTTCCAAACTGGCCAATGCGCAGGGGTATTATAGGCTACTACCCGAAGCGCCTTCCCATTTCGCGGATATTTTCCCGGATAACAAAGCGCTTATCACGGTCATCCGGGATGTGATGGAGACTTACGATCATGCGCATGCCGCCGAATGGTGGGCCCAAAAAGAGATGCGGCCGTTGGATGAAAAAGCATTCGCGGAAAAGTTGGCTGATGAAATAAAAAATGATCGTTATGAACCTTCGCCTAATACCGCATTCGTTATACGTCGGGAGAATAAAAAAGACCGGGTCGTGGAACAGGTTAATTTTAAAGATTTGATCGTGAGCCGTTACCTGGTGAAAACGGTTTATAAAGTATTCGATAATATTTTTGCGGAAGAGTCCATCGGTTCCAGGAAGGGAATCGCGCGGGAGCGGGCGGTGGAAATGGCAAAAACCGCGGTTGATGATGGATACGAATATATAATCGAGTCGGGTATCGAGGATTTTTTCCCTGCTGTGGATTTGGAACAATTACACTGCTTATTGGATTTCTATTTACCTGGCCGGGAAACGGGAATAAGGGGTTTGTTGAAGAAAATAACCGGGAACGGGTATATATTGGATGGTAAATTCCATGAACGCATGAAGGGGTTGGCGTTGGGGAACCCGTTATCGTTGTGTCTGGCCAATTTATATCTCGATTCGTTTGCTGGGGATATAAAGTCGATGGATGTTCGGGTCATCCGTTATGATGATGATGTTATGATATTTTGTAAGAACCGGGGGGAAGCGGAGGCGGCGGCGTTGAAATTGAATATAGTCCCTGAACCAAAAGTTTTTGGCTCCACCTTTTTTCAAAAAGGTGGAAATCTTTTCAAAAAAGAGCGGCTTTGTACCGAAGGGGTCGGGGCATTTGTGGGATTAATGGGTGGGATGGTATTTATAAAAAATGGTCAGAAGATAATGGACGTCATGCCGCTTCGGAAGGTCGATGAAATCGAAATAAGAGGAGACAGTATTGTTTCGGCGGGGGTATTGAGGCGGTGTAAAGAGCGGGGAATATCTTTGGCTATCCGGTTGAAAGGCGGGTATGTTCTGCCGGTACTTGAAAAATGTCTGAACCAGGATGAGTGAGGGGGGAGTAACAGAAGAAAAAAATTTGACTTTTTGGCGTTTCAACGCTATAATCCCTCCATGAATATATACGTAATTGGGAAAAATGAACGGCGCTTATGGACGAAATAATTTATCCCGAAAACCTTAAAACCAACTTACTGGACCTTATCCATAACAATACCGCCCGGATGGAAGATTCCTTCGGCATCAGCCTGGCCCTCAGGGGAAACAAAATCATGTTCGACGGCCATACCCAGAATCAAAAGAAGTTCAAACAGTACATGAACCATATCCTGAAACTCTCCTCTGAAAAGGGAGAACTAAATGCCACCGACCTGGAAATGAGCCTGAGTATGGTGGCAGAAGATAAAATGGAATCGATCCCACAAGAACTGGAAAAGAAAATTAAAATCATTATCAACGGCAAAGAGGTCTCCCCCAAAACTTTTAACCAAAAAGCCTACCTGCGGTCAATCCTGGATAACGACGTGGTCTTCGGTATCGGCCCGGCAGGTACGGGGAAAACGTTCCTGGCCATTTCCATGGCCCTGCACCACCTGCTGTCTAAAAAGGTGGAAAGGATCGTCTTAACACGGCCGGTAGTGGAAGCCGGGGAAAAACTGGGCTTCTTGCCGGGCGATATCCAACAAAAAGTAAACCCGTATTTCCGGCCCATCTACGACGCCCTCTACCACCTCATCGGTTTTGAAAAAACCGCTGAATTGATTGAAAAAGAGATCATCGAAATCGCCCCCCTGGCCTATATGCGGGGCAGAACCATCGATAATGCCTTTATCCTGCTGGACGAAGGTCAAAATACGCTGAACTCCCAGATGAAAATGTTCCTGACCCGCTTCGGCCAGAACTCAAAGGTGGTCATCACCGCCGATATCTCCCAGATCGACCTGCCGGAACCTAAAAAATCAGGCATCTTCAGGGCCCTCAAAATCTTGAAAAATATCCACGGCATCAAAATCATAACCCTTACGAAACGCGATGTGGTCCGGCATGTACTGGTCCAGAAAATCATCGACGCTTACGAGGCGTCCGAGGGAGAAAAAAAATGACCTTTAAATTAAGTTTCTTAAAAGGGTCCCAGGCGGCGCAGGCCCGGGAAAAGAAGAAAACTTCTTTTTCTCATATCCTTTTCTACTTCCTGGGGGTGATGGTGCTCTCCTACCTGGTTTATATTCCCCAACAAAAAGCAGTGGTAGACCCGGGACTAAAAGTGGGGGACATTGCCAAAGAAGATATCATCGTGACCAAAGATATAACGGTGGAAGATAAAGAGGCGACGGAAGAAAACCGGGAACAGGCGAAGGAAAATATCACTCCCGTCTATGAATACGACGCGGAAACCCTGACCAATTCACAAGAATTAATCAACCGCTGGTTTACCTTGATCCGCACCGCCAGGAAAGATTATATCAAAAGTAATAATGAACTATCCAACATTAAAAATAAAATCGCCGCTGAGTTCGGCCTGGATTTTTCCGACAAAGATCTCAACAACGTCATGCATGTCGAGTATTTCAACCGGGCCGACCTGGATCAATTGCTGGATTTTATCAAGTCCCTCTACGCTAAGAAAATCCTACCGACGCTGACGGGCGCCAGGCGCAGCAAAGACGGCGCCATAAAACTGACCGCCAACGGCAGCGAACCCACAGTATTAAAACTGGATGAAGTTTACGACCTGAAAAAAGTAGAAACAGCCCTGGTCCAATTCCTGGGAGAACAGCGAGTCCCCACCAAACACGCGGAATTCATCGCTTCGATTCTAAAGGACTTTATCGAGCCCAATATTTCCTTTTCCAACACCCTGACCGGCGAGGAAGAGCAACTGGCAGCCGCTTCGGCCAACCCCGCCGTGATTAAATTGAAAGAGGGGAAGGTTATTTTGCGAAAAGGAGATGAAGTAAAGCCGGAAGACCTGAAAATACTGAAATTGATCGCTTACGCCGAACAAAAACGCGAACATATGCTGTCGAATTTCTATCTTATCCTGGCATTTTTAGCCTTGCTGGCGCTTTTCGGCGGCAAATTCTTTAAAACCTGGCAGTCCGGGGGATTAAACACGAAGAAAACCTTCCTGGTAATGGGCGTCACTTTGATTTTTAGCGCCATCGTATACAGGATTTCGGTATTTCTTTTTCCCATTATCGTGAGGAACCTGGGGGTGGAAGTCAATTACGATATGGAAAGTATTTTCTTTGCCATTCCTTTCGGTTTCGGGGCGCTGGCCATGGCTTTTATATTCAACCTGCACAGCGCAGTGATTTTTTCCTTCGTGAATATGATCATCGGGGGCATCGTTTGCCAGTGGGATTATAAAATCGCTTTATATATCCTGGTGGGGAACCTGGGGATTAGTTTCGGCATCGAGTATTACCAGCGGTTAAAGCGTTCGCCGGTTATCAAGGCGGCGATTTTAAGGCTGCTGCCGCTCAATGTGCTGATGATCCTGGTATTTAATTTGACAAAACCGGATATCACACTGCAGCGACTGTCGGCTGACTTGTTGATGGGCTTTTTTGCCGCGATGTTCGCCGCACTCCTGGCCGCATTTATTATCCCCCTGTGGGAAACGCTATTCAAACTGGTGACGGATTTAAAATTAATCGAATTGACAAACCTGAATCTCCCGATTTTCAGGGAGATGCTGGAAAAGGCCCCGGGGACTTACCACCATTCGCAGATGGTGGCTTCGCTGGCGGAAACCGCGGCCCTGGACCTGGACCTCTCCCCCCAATTGGTGACGGCAATGGCCCTGTACCATGACCTGGGCAAAATCGACAACCCGCATTTCTTTACGGAAAACCATACGGTCTATAAAAACCCCCATGATAATCTTTCCCCGCGCGAAAGCTCCAAAAACATTATCGCCCACATCCCGGACGGCCTGGAACGGGCGGTGAAATTAAAACTCCCGGATGCGGTAAGCTCGTCCATCCTCCAGCACCACGGCACGAAAGTAGTCCGCTTCTTCTACGATAAAGCCCACGAAATGTCTTCGGTGGAAAGCGACGGTTTTGACGACAAAGGGTTTCGCTACGAGGGGGAAAAACCGAAAAATATTGAAAATGCCATTATCATGCTGGCCGACCAGGTGGAAGCCGCTTCTAAAAGCCTGGCTTCACCTACGGACGAGGAAATTAAAAACGTCATCCGCATGATCATTAATGTCAATATGGACGAGAATCAATTCGATGAATGCGAAGGACTTACATTTAAGGCCCTGAATATTATCGCCAACAGTTTCCATCGGAAATTATCTTCTATCTATCACATGAGGGTCTCTTACCCGGGGTTCGATTTCAAAGATACGGATAAGGAAGAAAAAGAAAAACGGTCCACGTCCACGGATTACACGGGTTAACGATTAATACAGGTTAAAAGGATATGAGAAATGATAACCATTAATGATGATGAGTTTAAAGTAGAGCAGGAGTTTTACCTGGAAAAATTGGAGCGGGTGGTTAAGGAGTTGAACATCCCTGGGGATGGCGATATCGTGATCAAGTTGGGGGGAAAAGAGGAAGCGCAGGCGCTGAATTCCCGGTATTTGCAGCGGGATTATCCCACGGATGTGTTGAGCTTTCCTTTTAATGAAGAAGTGCCGGAAGAGGGATATTACCTGGGAGATATTTTTGTTTGTTATCCCATTGCCGGGGAGCAGGCAAAGGAAAACAATATAACGCTGGAAGAGGAGCTCCTGACGTTAATGGTTCATGGGATTCTACACCTTGGCGGCTACGATCACGAGACGGACTCAGGAGAAATGGAAAAACTGCAAGAGCAGATGCTAGAATTTATTCTTAATTTTTAACCGCCCCCAACTCTTGAACAAACCGACGCCAGCCGCAATGGCCGTTACAGTACCGATACCGGCGGCGGCATAGTCGGCATAAATCCAGAACCCGATGGAAAAAAGCGCGCTGTAAATTGTCACACACCCCAGCAACACAAGCAGCAAACTGCCCGGCACATCCCACTTATCTTTCGTTGTTAATGAAATACCCGCCAACCCTAACCCGCCATCCTCTTTTTCAACCCGTTCCAGGAATTTTTTCCAGCCCGGTCCGCCCGGGTTAATCAACCGGTAAAATTTAAGCAAGGTTTCCTTATCCGTGGGTTTACCCAGCAGGGTGGCCATCAGCCAGGCCGTGGTAGTAATGGCCGCGCCCAGGGTGAATTTTTGCCAGTCCTCCAGGGGCGAGAACCCGATTCTAACGTGAACCAATTCAAAATAAACCGCCGCCAGGAACGATACCACCATGGCAACGATTTCACTGGCAGCATTGATGCGCCACCAGAACCACCGTAAAATAAACAGCAGCCCGGTGCCGGCGCCGATTTGCAGCAGGATTTTAAAAGCTTGCAGGGCATTCTGGAGCATCAGCGCAAATAACCCTGAAAGGACCATCAAAAACACGGTGGAAATTCGCCCCACCAGGACCAGTTCCTTTTCCGGGGCCTGTTTCCTGGCAAACCGTTTATAAAAATCATTTACAATGTAAGAAGAGCCCCAGTTCAGGTGGGTAGAGATAGTAGACATATAAGCCGCGGCCAGCGAGGCCACTACAATTCCCAGGAGGCCGTGGGGCAGAAACGAAATCATGGCCGGGTACGCCATGTCATGCCCCAGTTTGCCGATTGGGATTTGGGGAAAGGCTTTTTGCAGCGAAGCCAGGTCCGGGAACACCACCAGCGAAGCCAGGGCCGCGATAATCCAGGGCCAGGGTCTAAGGGCGTAGTGGGCGATATTGAAAAACAGCGTGGCGCCTACGGCGTTTTTCTCATCTTTAGCGGCAAACATTCGTTGGGCGATGTATCCTCCGCCCCCGGGTTCCGAGCCCGGGTACCACGCCGCCCACCACTGCACGGCCAGGGGAATAACAAAGACCGCCATCAGCACATTGGTGGCGGAAAAATCCGGCAGGATCGATAATTTCCCTTTCACCGCTTCATGGGTGAGTAGTTTCGACAGGCCGCCCACCTGCGGTAGGCCGACCGCGGCCACGGCCACCACCACCGACCCAAACATGGCCACGACAAATTGGAAAAGGTCGGTGACTAAAACGCTGCGCAGACCGCCCAGCACGCTGTAAATCACCGTGATAGTCCCGCACACGATGATGGTCGCCCCCGGCGAGACATTCAATAAAATGACGCCGATCTTTATGGCGGCCAGGGAAACCACGGCCATTACCATGACGTTAAAAAAGACGCCCAGGTAGAGGGCGCGGAAACCCCGCAGGAATACGGCGATTTTGCCGCTGTAACGCAGCTCATAAAATTCGTTATCGGTTAAAACATCGGAGCGTTTCCACAATTTGGCGTAAATAAACACGGTGGCCATGCCGGTGACCAGGAAGGCCCACCAAACCCAGTTGCCGGAAACGCCGTTGTTGCGGACGATATCCGTCACCAGGTTCGGGGTATCGGTAGAGAAAGTGGTTGCCACCATGGATACGCCCAGGAGCCACCAGGGCAAATTTTTCCCGCCGGCAAAGTATTCCTCGGAGCTTGTTCCTGCCCGTTTCATTACCACCAGGCCGATTACCAGGGACAGGAGAAAGAACCCGATAATATAAATCCAATCGCCTGTATTCAGAAGCATGAGGTCCTCCTTCGGTAATAAGAAAGATAAATGTTTAAATCCAATTATACCTTATTTTTAACTGAAATGATATTGTATTGACTTCCCAAAGTATTTCCTTTAAAATTTCCTATGATTAAAAATAAGGATATCAAAATGAACCCATTATTTACCGCGTTAAAAGTTAAATCATTTGAAATTAAAAACCGGGTGGTCATGCCCCCGGTGGTTAGTTTCGGTTGGGCGGACGAAAACGGCAATGTGGATGACCGCCACGTAAAGCATTATGAGGAAAGGGCCGCAGGCGGCGCCGGGATGATTATCGTCGAAGCCACCTGTGTAAAAAAGGACGGCCGGATTGTAAATTCCCAACCGGGGATATGGTCGGACAGCCATATCGAAGGTTTAAGTAAAATTACCGCCGCCTGCCGTGCTCATGGCCCGATGCTGCTGCTGCAAATACATCATTCGGGGTTGGTTACTTCCCCGGCCATTGCGGACAAAGCCGTCGGCCCCTCTGCCGATCCCGCCAACAGCCGCACACACACCTTATCCCGCGAAGAAATCCACCACCTGCAAGACGCCTTCATTAAGGCCGCCAAAAGGGCAAAACAAGCCGGTTTTCACGGCGTCGAATTGCATGGCGCCCATGGTTTCTTGTTAAACCAATTTGCGACGCATATCATTAACAAAAGAGAAGATGAGTTCGGGCAGACCTTACAGGGCCGCTTAAAATTTGCCTCCGGGATAATCGAAGGCATCCGGGAATCCCTGGGAGAGGACTTTATTATCGGGTATCGGTTGGGTTCCAATTCCCCAACCCTTGCAGACGGCATCGAGATCGCAAAATACCTGGAAAAAACCGGCGTCGATATCCTTCATGCCTCGCATGGGGGTAGTACGGGCGTAATACCGGCTGTACCCGAAAACTTTGCTTACAATGGGATCGTATACAGCGGCGCACAAATAAAGAAACATGTAAATATCCCGGTAATCGTAGTCAATGAGATCAAGACTCCGGAGCGGGCGTCATATTTGATCGAGCATAAAATGGCTGATTTTGTCGCGATAGCGAGAGACATGTTGACGGATCCCCAATGGGTAAAGAAAGCCATGAATAATGAGCCCATCGATTATTGTATCCAATGCAAGCCCAAATGCAAGCGCTATGAAAGCCCTGATTTATGCCCGGTGCATAAAGGATAATATAGCGGAAGAGCGGCAGGGAAAAAGGAAGCGAGGAAGCGAGGAAGCGAGGAAGAGCGGAAAAAACAATCTGTGTCAATCAGTGAAATCTGTGGACAAGTGGTTTTTATTCGTGTCAATTCGTGTAATTCGTGGGCTGTTTTTGTTTTGGCTAACTATGGCTTCCCGGTTTGAATGAATACCGGGTAAACCGTGACCCCGCTCCCGGGGTCTTGAAACGGGGTTTCGTATTTCTTCTTGTTTGCGTCATCGATGTTTTCGATAAAAGAAACCAGGAATATTTCCCGGAGACCCAGTCGATTGCCGTATTGAGCCGCTTGTTCAAGGGCCACCCGATACCCGGATCGGTCCATGAAACTTTTTAACTCGATCCCATAGGTCATATTATTATATTGGAGGAGAAGATCGATTTTGCCGTTACCCGTGGGAAATTCCGGGAAGATACGAACTTTTTTGTTTCGCAGCAATTCATCCAGGTAGGCGTAGAGGTTAAAATGAAAAACCGCTTCATATATACGCAAATCGCTGCGCCTGGGGGCATCCTTAAATAACCAGCTCTTGTTTTTATCCAGGTAAGTTTGATAGAGAGCCAGCATGGCGGGAATGTCCATATGGTCCGGGAAGATGACCTCTTTCACGTCCATAAAAGCGTCCACCAGTTGTCCCATTTCCTTGAAGATTTCATTGGAAAAATAATTGAATAACCGCTTTTGAACGAATGGGGAAGCAAATTTAACGTAACTGTCTTCGCCGGTAATAGTATCCGGTTCGATCACGCCGTTCATGTAGAGATAATTGATCTCGATATCATCGAAGCGGAATTTTTTCGGTTTATCGGTTTTAAAAAGGTCTATTACCGTGTCCTGGTAGGGTTTGGTCCTGGCTTTGCTGATGATGTTAAGAATATTATTATTGGGAAGGACATTGATAGCCAACCGGTAGATGTTTTCAAAATCTACTAATCGAATCGGTTTGGAGGTGTCGTTGGGAAGATTTTCGACGCCTTCGGTGAGAATTTCGCCCAGCCAGCAGGTTAAACCCGGTTGGCCGGCGGTTTCCTTATAGAGTTTTTCAACCACCGACGGATCTATTTCCTGGCCGCTTTCCTTTTCATACCATTGGAACATCCCTTTCACTTCTTCGAAAGTCAGGTTGGATATATGGACGCTTCGCTGGACATTAAATGGCGAGCCTTTTTCATTTTCGATGCCCAGGACGCTGCGGACGCCGATTAAGGCTATGGCATGCAGAAGGTAGGTTTTTTGTTCCGTGGTTTTATCGCTCTCATATCGCCTATTATTATAAATACTCCTGAACGAGGTTACCAGTGTATTAATGGCTTCTTCAGAAAGGGCATCGAATTCGTCCAGGATTAAAATAAGAGGTTTTTTCATGGCGTCCCTACTAAATATTTCCTGGAATTTATTCTCGTCATCGATTCCTTCAAATTTCATACCCAGTCCTTTCCCGATCTCTTTGGCAATAATTTCGATGATATTACCGACATTTTTTTTACGTTTAAGATTTTCCAGGTTGACTACTACTACATCGAAGCGCGGGTCGTTTTTCAGTTGAAAGAAGATTTCCTGCATGACCCATGTTTTGCCGGTCTGCCGGGGCGCCCATACGGTAATGTAATGGCCGCCTTCCGAAGGATCCTCGCCCACCAACTGCGTGAAAGCCCTGGTTATTATTTCTTTCCTGGGCGCGTAATAATGCAATTTGGTGTTAATCGGTCCATACGAATTAAATCGTCTCATATTCGGCTCCTTTTCTTATTTCTTTGCCGTCCCTATTTTATCAAAAGCCGGTGGATAATGCAAACGAATCAAAAAATAGCCACCAAGGCACGAAGGCACAAAGGTACACCAAGAAAATCAGTGTAATCGCGCAGACGTGGATTTATGTTTTTTCACTTTCGGCAAGTTGATTAAATTTGGTTCCAATGTTATAATGCCCACAGGATGAAAAATTTACCGCTTAGTATCCAGACGTTTCGTGACTTTATCGACGGGGATTATCTTTACGTAGATAAAACAAAATTAATCTACGATCTTTTTGCCAGGGGCGGGAAATATTACTTTTTATCCCGGCCGCGGCGTTTTGGAAAATCCCTCTTGATTTCTACCCTGGCGGAAGTTTTCTCCGGGAATAAGGAACTTTTTAAAGGGCTCTGGATATATGACCAAATCCAATGGACGCAATACCCGGTGATCATCCTGGATTTATCAAAAGTTACCTTTAAAACTCCAGACATGCTTGAGAATGCATTGGATGTGTGGGTTGAAAAAACTGCCGCTGATAATAATGTTCAATTGAATCACGAACTTTTCTTAAAAGAAAAATTCGGACAGCTCCTGGAAAAACTTTCTCAAAAACAAAAAGTGGTCATCCTGGTGGATGAGTACGACAAACCCATTACCGAACATATGGAAGCAGGTGAAATCGAAAAAGCCAAAAACATCCGTAAGGTTTTAAAGAATTTCTTTGGAGTTATAAAAGGCTCGGATGCATTTCTTCGGTTCGTATTTATTACAGGTGTATCGAAATTCTCCAGGGTATCAATTTTCTCCGACCTCAATAATTTACGTGATATTACCCTGTCCAAACAATTCGCCGTGCTGTTGGGATATACGGAAACAGAATTGATGCACTATTTCGAGCCTTATATAGCGCAACTGGCCGACGAAGCAAAGATGATCAAAGATCAATTAACGAATGACATCAAGCATTGGTACAATGGTTATTCCTGGGACGGGGAAAATTTTGTGTATAATCCCTTCTCCATATTGAATTTGTTCGCGGAGAAGAGTTTTGAAAATTTTTGGTTTACTTCCGGGACCCCCACTTTTTTAATCCAGTTGATCCGGCAAAAAAAAAGCGAAATTTCGGAATTCAAGAATTTAGCGGTAGGAAGGCACACCTTTGACAGCTATGACATTGAAAATATAGATATCGCGGCGCTGTTATTTCAAACCGGTTATCTCACCATAAAAAAAATAACCTCCCAGGGTATTACGAACGCAAAAACCTATCATTTATCTTATCCCAACAAAGAGGTGCGGGATTCTTTTTTAACATATCTTTTGGGGGCGTTTAGCCAAAAAGATATAAGTTTTAACAGCCGGTTTCTTGAGCGAATAAACGAAATGGTAAAGGCCGATGACATGGATGGCTTTATCCGGGAAAGCAAATCACTGTTTGCCTCCATTCCTTACAATATATTTATCGAGGATAAAGAGGCCTATTACCATTCGATTATTTATTTAATACTGAAATTAGCCGGGGCCGATGTCAGGTGTGAGGAATCCACCAATATTGGGCGCATCGATGCGGTGTTAGAGACGGCAAAAAAAATCTATGTCATGGAATTTAAGATAGGCAGCGAACATGAGGCCTTAGAGCAGATCAAAAAGATGAAGTATTATGAAAAATACCTGGGTAAAGGGAAAGAGCTTGTTTTATTGGGCGCCGGTTTCGACCCGGAACAGCGAAATATCGGCAATTACCTGATTGAACATTTACCCTAACTGAATTCCGATTGCACTGAAATCAAAATAGCCGCCAAGGCACGCAGGCGCCAAGGCACCAAGGTACACCAAGAGTTTTATTATAAATACATCCTTATTTCAAAAAAATAAAATTGGAGAGTGTTGCGGAAGGCTTCCGCGAGACAGTGCAGAGTCTGGAGTGTGATGCGGAAGGCTTCCGGGAGACAGTGCAGAGTTTACGGAATGTTGCGGAAGCCTTCCGTGAGACAGTGCAAAGTTTACGGAGTGTTGCGGAAGGCTTCCGGGAGACAGTGTAAAAGTGGCTGAAAGTCCGGATACCCTTTCTGTAAAAAGCTGGGAAGTAGAAATAAGTTCCAACTGGGCGTTTGAGGAACTCACGGTTTCTTCTTTATCCGGTAGAAAAGTCTTTTGAGGAAAGTCTTCTTCTCAGGTGAATCAGTATTATTCGATACTGCGTGCACTTTACCGGCGCTTATACAAACTCCATTTCTCCATCTCATTTCATATTTTATATATCGGTGACCAAATCCAATAAAAGAAAATGAAACAGCGATAGAAAATAAAAATAAAACTATGGCACGTTTTAAATTTCCTTCGAATAAGTCCATTATACATAATGAAAAAAATGAAATTGCGAGCAGTAAAAGTGGAAGAAGCATTGCCCTGCAAAATCGGCTTAGAGTTCTAAATCTTGTTATTATTAATTCATTAAATCCGATTTTGGCATTATTCATGCATTCAAGAAAACATTCAGCGAAATCAAAACTTTCCATTGTACAATATTGCCCTTTGTTAAGATATTGACATTCTGTTTTAATTCCTTCAATGGATTTATCTTTAAAAAGCCTTCCAATTTTATAACCTACAGGGAAAATCATATGCCCCAAAACATAGGGAATAATCACGGATAATACGATCAAAATAGCTCCTGTCACATAACCAACTTTCGAAAAATCAATAGAACGAAATGGATCTGTTAATCCAGATTGCAAACTGTAATCCAAAACAAACAAAAAAAATAGAACAAACACGCCCGGTACATAGTAGGGTAAAAAATCAAGAAATCCAAAATAGAAATAGTTTTTACTGCTCATTTTATATCCTCCTTTTAAAAGATATTTTCACAATATTTTTTCTCCTCCCGGGAGACGAAAAATTTCATCAGGTGAGGATAGTGATGAAATGGATTCCGAATGGGTTGTTAGTAAAAATTGGCAGCCCTGCCCAATGTTCGGAAGAGAATTATAAAGCGCCTGCGCCAGGGGCGGATGCAGGTTAAGGTCTACCTCATCGATCAGTACAACGCTATTTTTTATTTGCGTCCTTACAAACTCAAACAACATCGGGAATACTGATTGCTCACCTGCGGACATTTCCTCGATATCGTATGTTCGATTTCCATCCGAGAGGACGAAAAAATATTCCTCAGGCGTAGGAGACCCGGATTTATACATGGGTTCCAAACCTGAAAAAGATCTCCCCGGGAATATTTTTTTATAACTGTTTTCCAGTTCAAGCAACCAATCCGGTCCGTCGCCTGCCCCGGTAAACTGTTTCAATTTCCAGTTGTTCAGGTATCTCCTCAACCGGGAAACACCAATATCATAAGAAACTCGACCGCCGCCCCCGTTTTCTTTTTCATGGGTTTCAACTTGTGGCGCTGCGAATTGGGGTGTTGAAAGGTTTCGGAATTGATCAAACCAGAAGAATCCCGGCAATGTGGGAAAAAAATCTCTTGCCCAGGGCGATGTCTTGAGTAATTGAGTCGCATAATATCGACCTTTGAGTTGGAAAAGATTATTTTTCGTTGCTTTTCCGTCTTCCCCCAGGGCTTCGATCCATTGTCCCTTTAACCGGAGCGTTAATTTGGAATTGCTCCCAGGCATGATTTTTTGCGGCGGTTTCTTAAGTTCAAACCATTTTTCCCAGACGGCAGTGGTTGTTTTTATCTCTTCTTCGGAAAGATGTATATCTAATTGAACTATTGGTTGGCCCCACTTTTCGTATCGGGCCGGCACCCAACCCGGCCAATTAAAATCAGTCACATCACTGATGTGCCCCGATGCCATGGAGAGACAGAGACCCACGGCTTGCAAAACAGTGGTCTTGCCGGCGCCGTTATCTCCAAGTATGAGGAATTGATCTGAAATGTCGCCTGTTAGTTTATTCCGGAGATCGATTTCCTGCGACTTGAACCGCTTAAAATTCTCTAAAAAGATTCGAGATATTTTCATTATATTAAATACTCCGTTTTATGAAATCCCATTAACTTGAAGGCGAATGTCCCATTAAAGTGGTGGGAGTCGATCGTTAATGCTTTCATGAGGGTATTATAATTGAAAAAATCTGAAAATGCAATTAAAAAATACCCATCCTTTTCCGCCGATCGAGCATCCTATTAATGCGACATCACCTCGTCCATATGAAATTTTCCATCTTCTTGAGACAAATTTTGGTCCGGCTCATGAAATTTTGTATCCCGGTGACCCGATTTTTCATCCGCCTCAAGCGATTTTTTGTCCCATGGATGCAAATTTGCATCCACTTTACCCGATCACGCATCCCTGAGACCCAATGTCGCATCTTTTTCATAAAATGATCCATCCCGTAAATATAATTTTTCACCCGCCCTAACCGATTTCCCATCCCCGGGAGGCAGCATCGCCTTATTTCCATGCGATAACGCATCTTCGAAATGCGACATCGCCGCCTCCCCAGGGGATTACGGTCCATAATGAGGTGATTTCGCTTCTTTTTCTGCCGTGGCCATATTTGCATCTGCCGTTTGCTCGTTTCCATTTTCCGTTTTGTCACTTCCAAAAACCGTTTGATCGCTTCCATTTTCCGTTTGGTCGTTTCCAAAAACCGTTTGATCGCTTCCAACTTCCGTTTGGTCGCTTCCATCTACCGTTTGGTCGTTTCCAAAAACCGTTTGGTCACTTCCAACTTCCGTTTTGTCGTTTCCAACTTCCGGTTGGTCACTTCCATCTACCGTTTTGTCATTTCCAACTTCCGTTTGGTCACTTCCAACTTCCGTTTGGTCACTTCCAACTTCCGTTTGCTCGTTTCCAAAAACCGTTTGGTCACTTCCATGAGCCGTATGGTCGTTTCCACATCCGTTAACCCTCTTTCACCATTCATCATTTAAAGCACGAGATGAAGGTGGGGACAATCATACAATTGTCCCCATCGATTTTTCGATTTACTACTGGCAGACAAGTACGGAAGTCACTGTATAGTCGCTGACTTGAATATCTTTTGGTCTCATGTGATTGGTTGGCTGATCGAAGGTCTTGGGCGCCCAGTGGGATAATGTTGAGTTCTTTATCTTAAACTGGGCGTCGCAGCTACCGGACTGCATTCCACCTGGGGTAAAAGTGGTAAAAAGGATATTATGTCCAGCCAGGTTGGGTGGAAGATTTGGATTGAAAATACTGTTAGTCCAACCTGCCACGGCAAAACCGTTACCCGGGATTGCCGGAGACTGTACTACGCCGTTCGCTACATCAAAATTATTAGTATTCGGTTGAAGTATCATCGGAAAGACTGTTGCATTTTCGTTCCAGTCGACGATTCCTTCGTGCTTTAACCGCATGAGCATGATATTCGGTGCATTAGGTATATTCGGCCCCCGGCTGTAAGTGATACCGCATAAGACAAAGTTGCTGGGGGTCACGGCATTACCAGGGATAACGATCAGCGCCTTGTCGCCCTGGATATAGTCAGCACGGTCGGGCCCATTGGCTGTGTCCCATTTGTACTCATAAGACCAGTCAACAATCATGGCATTAGTTCTTATCCGGGCCACCAAAATATTTGCAGGGATGGGCGAAGGAGTGTTGGTGCTTTTGACCATCCCGGCCACCATGATTCCCGGCGCTACTAGCCCTGAAAATTGACCGTCCCACGCCACGGACCGTGCATGGGTATCATAATTGCCGCTGAAAACAAGGGTGGGAAGTACCAGGCTGCCGTTGCTGCCCAGGCGCATCATAAATGCGTCGCCCCTTGCGTTCAGCGTAGACGCAGTGCGGCCAACCACGGCGAATTTGACATTGGGTACCGTAATATCACTTACTTCGGTAATGCTGAAACCTTCATTATATAAATTGTTAACCGTACCAACCATACCGTACGTGCGAACCCAGGTGACATTGCCGCTCAAATCGAGGCGAAGGACAAGAATGCGGCGCGTCGCGGTATTCGGGCTAAGCAAGTAACCGGTCAGGATATAACCGCCAGGATCAACAGGGGAAGCAGTGACTTCAATGATCGAGTTGGCCCTGTGGCCCAGATCATTTGTCAACATATGGTATACCTTTGCCCAGTGATAATGAATTAAATCGGGTTTGAATTTGATGACAAAAATATCGGCATTTGTATTCGGGGGATTATTGTAACTGCGGGTCCAACCGGCCACTACATAGCTTTGGTCCGATGTCCTGATCATCGAAGTCGCTTCTTCATCCTGGAGACCGCCGAAGATTACGGCATTATTGATATTACTGATAAGCGAACCGTCCGGGTTCACCCGCACTACCAGGGCATCCTTCGTCATATTAGATGAACCAGCAATGGGACGCATGGTCCAACCTGCCATCACGTAGCCAGCCATCGGGTTTATCGCACGAACAATGGCGTTCGCGTGTTCGGCCCGGATGGTGCCAATGATGCGGCTGGGTTGTGCCAATACAGTCATAGGGATAACCACCAAACAGACAATCATCCCCATGAGCAATACTTGTTTTTTGTTCTTCATAATTTCCTCCTAAATTCCTTGTTTTTTCATTCTTTACTTCATGACTCTAAGATAACATAAGCCCCGGATTTTTCTTCAACTTTTATAAAGATTGATATTTTTTCTTCTCAATTTTTGCTTTTTTCCGTGTTCGTCCGTGGCTGCTTTTTTCAAGTTTTTTTCTTCGCGGTCCTTCGCGGTCTTCGCGGCTATTTTCACATTGGCATTGACAACATCGAACAAAATTAGTAGTATATGTTTTTAAAATGACTAAAACGAGGTAAAATATGCGACTGTTATTCTTACATGCAGATGATTTTTCATACGAAGTGACCGGGGAAACGTCCATCACCAAACAATTGGACCCCATTCCCCCCGAAATGTTAAAAGGAAACGCCGACGAAGTACTGGTATGCATGATATCGGTTGAAAAAGGCGACGGCGAGAAAATGCAGGGTATCGTGGCTAAAGCCGCCGCCAATATTACGGACCAATTGGCAAAACTGAGCATCAACAAGATTTTCCTTTATCCCTATGCCCACCTTTCTTCCGAACTGGAGGCCCCACGAACCGCCGCAAAAGTGATGGAACTGCTGGAAACCACCCTTGCCAAACCCGGCAACCTTGAGGTGAAAAGGGCCCCTTTCGGCTTTTATAAGAAATTTAATATCAAAGTCAAAGGCCATCCTTTATCGGAATTGGGGCGTACGATCCGCGCCGAAGAAGAAGCCAAGGAAAGCTCCAGTCTAAAAGCCGAAACCCATAAGGTCAGCGAATGGCTGATCGTCACCCCTGACGGCCGGGTAATCCCTCCCCAGGATTTCGATCTGCCCAAATACCCGGTATTAAATACGTTGTTCGATTATGAAACCGGCGGCTCGCGCATCTCCGAAGAAGCCCCTCCCCATATAAAACTGATGCAAGAACATGAACTGGTGGATTATGAACCGGCTTCGGACGCGGGGAACTTCAGGTGGTATCCCAAAGGCTATGTGATGAAAAAAATCCTGGAAGAACAGATCGATTCGGTGCTCAATCGCTATGGCGCCATGCAAGTGGAAACCCCCATCATGTATAGTTTTAATCACCCGGCCCTGGCCCGATACCTGGACAAATTCCCGGCGCGTCAATATACCGTCAATTCGGAAAAGGCGGATTATTTTTTGAGATTTGCCGCCTGCTTCGGACAGTATTTAATGAAACATGATATGCAAATCAGTTACCGGCATTTACCGGTTCGCCTTTATGAACTGACGCACTATAGTTTTAGACGCGAACAATCCGGCGAATTAACCGGGCTAAAACGCCTTCGGACTTTCACCATGCCGGATATGCACACGCTGTGCGCGGATACTCCCCAGGCCATCGAAGAAATGCTTAACCAGGTCAAACTCTCCCTGGAATGGATGGATACCCTGGGCTTCAAACGCGATGAATACATACCGGCTGTCCGCGTGGTCAAAGAATTTTATGAACAACACGGCGATTACGTCAAAAAAATAGCCGAATATTACGGCGGCCCCATCCTGGTTGAATTATGGCCGGAACAATATTTCTACTTCGTCACTAAATTCGAAATCAATTTCGCCGACAGCCAGGGCAAAGCCAGCGCCCTCAGTACTGTACAAATCGATGTCAAAAACCCCAAGGATTTCGGCATCACCTACATCGACAAAGATTCAAACCCACAAACCCCGCTTATGCTGCATACGTCCGTATCGGGTTCTATCGATCGCAACGTCTATGCCCTGCTGGAACAGCAAGCGATAAAGATGCAGAAAGGTGAAAAAAGTCATTTCCCCTTCTGGCTCGCCCCTACCCAGATACGAATTATTCCTGTTAAAGAGATTCATCTACAATATGCGCAGGAACTGTCGAAAAAATTAAAAGGACGCATCGATATCGACGACCGGAATGAAACCGTGGGCAAGCGGATATTAATGGCGGAAAAAGAATGGATCCCCTGGATCATCGTGCTGGGCGACAAGGAAAAAGAATCCAACTTATTGCCCGTGCGTATCCGCGGCCAGGAAAAAGCAGCGAACATGACCATAGAGGAAGTATGCCAATATTTCGACCGGGAAATGACCGGCAAGGTTTTCCGGCCCATCAATCTCCCGGTTTTAGTGTCCCATCGCCCCACCTTTAGAGGGTAATGTAACAGGAAAACGATTTTTTTTCTTGAATTATTTTTTTTTTTTGGTATAATATCCTACTGGTTTTCAAAATATAACCACTCAAGTCACCAAAAAATGGAGGAAACTAATGGATTTACTATATCTAGGTTCACGACACGGGCTTAACGGGTTTGAACAGCTCGCCGTGTTGGGCGTTTTAGTAACGGCATTTATAAGCCTTTTATACGCCTGGCTGCTGCGCGGAACCGTATTAAAGAAGGATAAAGGCACCGCGAAGATGCAAGAGGTTTGGGATGCAATTCGGGTAGGCGCCGACAGTTATCTGGGCCGGCAATTGAAGACGATTCTACCTGCCATTGCCGTGCTGTGCTTCGCGCTGTTTTTCAGCGTCTATATTGTCAAACCCAGCGAAGCGGCGACAGAAGAATTCGGGGCCGCTGCGCAGCTCGTTATTGCCATCGGCCGTACACTGGCGTTTATCACCGGGGCAATTTTTTCTCTCATGGTGGGACAGTTGGGCATGCGCATGGCTATCCAGGCCAATGTCCGCGCTGCTTCCGCCGCGCGCCGGGGTTTTAACGAATCCCTTTCCATCGCTTATTATGCGGGTACGATTACCGGTATGTTGACCGACGGCCTGGGACTCCTGGGCGGGACAGTCATCTTTGTTATTTTCGGTAAAGCCTCTCCCGATGCGCTGCTGGGTTTCGGTTTCGGCGGCACATTAGTGGCCCTATTCATGAGGGTCGGGGGCGGTATTTTTACCAAAGCCGCCGATGTGGGAGCAGACCTGGTGGGGAAAGTGGAAAAAGACATCCCGGAAGACGACCCCCGTAACGCCGCAGTTGTGGCAGATTTAGTGGGCGATAACGTGGGCGACTGCGCCGGTATGGCTGCGGATATTTTCGAAAGTTACGAAGTAACTATCGTTTCCGCGTTGATCCTCGGTTTGGCCCTGGTCCAGTTCGATCCCGCACACAGTTTGAAATGGATCGTGTACCCGTTGATTATTCGCGGCATCGGCGTCATCAGTTCCATCCTGGGTACGTTCACCGTACCGATCTGGGAACGGTTCCCGATAAAGTTCCTGCGGGCGCATGATGCGGAAGAAGCAATGTTTCGTTCGTATGAAGTATCCAGCGTCAATACGATACTCTTTTCATTTATCGTGGCCATCTACTATGGCGGCGATTGGCGACTGGCTATGCTGACATCCATCGGCGTCGGGTTGGCTGTGGCGTTTAATCCCCTGACCTCTTATTTTACCTCTACCAGGCGTGGCCCGGTAAAAGAAATCGTCAAATCCACGCGGACCGGTTCGGCAACGACGATCCTTTCGGGACTTTCCGTCGGTATGCAATCCAGTGTTTGGGCGCTTTTAGTGATTGCCATATCTTTCATATTCGCGTTACTGCTGTACGGTGGAATGTCCAGCCCCTTATATGTTTTGTATGGGGTGGCCATGATCGGCATCGGTATGCTGAGTCATACAGGCAACAATGTGGCCATGGATTCATTCGGACCGATTTCCGATAACGCCAACGGCATTGCCGAAATGTCCTGGCACGACCAAACGGATGATGAGACCAAAAACGCCCGCCAGATCATGGCGGACCTGGATGCCGTAGGCAACACCACCAAGGCCATTACCAAAGGCGTTGCCATTGCCTCGGCGGTTATCGCCGCGGTAAGTTTATTCGCCTCTTATATTACCGATGTGGGCCAGGTCCAGAGGTCGCTGGGTTTTGCCGCCGATAAGATAATCGATTCCATCCGGATTTCCGATACCAAGGTTTTCGTCGGCCTGCTCTTAGGCGGCGCTTTACCGTGGCTTTTCAGCGCCCTTTCCATACGGTCGGTTTCCCGGGCGGCGGGTCAAATCGTGGAAGAAGTCAGGAAACAATTCCGTATCCCGGGGATCATGGAGGGAACAGTCAAACCGGATTATGCCCGCATTGTGGGAATATCCACCCGTTCGTCCCAGAAAGAATTGATCCCCCTGGCGTTGATTGCCGTTGTGATGCCTATCTTAGTCGGTATGGTTTTGCAGGTTGAAGCGCTGGGCGGATTTCTTGCCGGCGTCATTGTCAGCGGCCAGCTTTTAGCTGTATTTATGGCCAACGCCGGCGGCGCCTGGGATAATGCTAAGAAATCCATCGAGGATGAACCGCGCGACCTCCAGGCCAATACAGGTAAAGGAAGCGAACGCCATAAGGCCAGCGTCGTGGGCGATACGGTGGGCGATCCGTTGAAAGATACGGCCGGACCTGCGCTTAATCCCATGATCAAAGTGGTTAACCTGGTTAGCTTGTTGATAGCGCCGTTACTGGTTACCACCGACCTGGATAAATGGTATAGTTGGGTCATAATCGCGGCCCTGTTGGGTTCGATGATTTGGGCTATTTCCAAATCCAGCAAAGCGATTCCCGACCTGGAATAATTGTCTTCGACGACCAGGAACCCCTTTTATAAAAGGGGTTCCTGGACCTCCCTAAAATTTTTTATTAGAAGGCTGCAACCACCACTTCCCCGAAGGGGACCTTTTGCATTAACAATTAACAATTGACAATTGACAATTAATAATTCAAACATACTGCGGAATTCTCGTCCGCGCAGCCTTTCCCATTGTATCGTTAATAATATGGATTATTTTCTCTTTTTCCACGGCGTTATTCAAGAAAAAATGCCCCCCCTCGAATGAATGAAAGATGCATTGTTTTTTTGTGTGTAATTGCCACTCTTCTATCTGTTGGGGTTTAAGGTCTTCCTCTTTCCCGGTTAAAACAGTGATATCGCAATCCAAAGGTTTAATTTCGCCGCGGTGGCGATAAACGCCGGAGATTCTAAAGTCGCCCCTCAGTAAGGGCAGTAAGATTTCCAACAGTTCCGGGATAGCAAAGAATTCCGGCGGCGTCCCGCCCAGGTCCATTACTTTTTCCCTGAATTCATCTTCGGGTAATGTATAGTATAAAGGTTTATCATCCCTGTGGATATGGGGCGCGCCGCGGCCGGAAAAAAAGATATGGGCGGGGCCGGGGTATTTCAAGTCCCTTATTTTTTGGGAAGCCAGGTAGGCGATAAGCGCCCCCAGGCTGTGCCCGTAAAACGCATAGGGCAAATCCCGCCAATTGGAACCTGATCATGGCAAGGACATCCTCGGCTGCTTCCTCAGCCGTATTGTAATTGGACTCGTTGATTCGCTTGCCCCTGCCGGCCAGTTCCAGGGGGTGCAAGAGAATACTCTTGTCCAGGTCATCTTTCCATTTACTGTATACCATGGCCGAGCCGCCGGCATAAGGTAAACAAAAAAGTCTAATCTTCTTCATCGGTCACCTGTTCGCTTTTTTTTCTATAATGGTTTTATATTATGGAACAATGGGTGGAATTATACCATAAATACGGGAAATGTCCAGATAAGGCGTTTTCTGTGTGTCAATTTTCCACCCAACCTGGGGGGCATTCCATTTTACGGTTAAAAGATCTGGTGTAAAAAGCCGGGAAGTACTTTTCCCCGGTTTCATGGTCACCTATTTACTGTCCACAGTTGTCACCCGCACCGGCTGGGGAATAGCATTCCGCATAGCGGATATACAAATCCCCTTCTTCTCCATCTAAGCAATATACACGGACAATTGTCCGGCATTCATAAAACCAATAACATTGCGATGTTATTGGGTAAGCGAAAAGATATTCGCCTTCGTAACACGCCTCTTCAACTTCCTGGCAATCACTATTACCGCGGCACCACGTGGCGCCAAGGGCGTCCAATTTGTCCAGGGTAAGAAATACCCCCATTCCTGCAACCAGTACCAATAGGAAAATTTTAAAAAGCTTTTTTTTCATTGTTCTTCTCCTTAAATATATAGATCATGTCTTCATCACCAGCATAAACAAGGATGTTTTTTTTGCATAAAAATCTTGCTATAACCGGCGCATAAAGCACTTTGACCAGGTTCCCGGTTAGATCGAACTGATACAAAAAACGCTTTTTGTCGCTGCCGTCAGTTTTGCCTTCTAAATAAAAATAGTTTTCATTGTCTTTATCCGGGAAAAAATTGAGAAACATTTTGGAGATCAATAAGTCGTTTTTTCTCGCTTTTTTTGCCCGCATTTCTATATCCTTTCGATAAATGTCCAGTACCTTTTTCGGCCATAGATCGAATTTTTTCTCCAGCCGGCCTTCCTTGAAGATAAAAACCGTGGAAGTAGTGGCCAGGTAAACCATCAACCGGTTTCCAGGGATTAGGTCATAATAGACCACGGTCGGATCTGAAAACATCCAACCGAGGTAGTCCTGCTTGCGGACTTTCAAAATGACCGAACGCTGAAAATCTTTCAGGCTTAACAGGCTGTACCGTTTTTTCATTTCCCGGTCATTAATGTTATACGCATCAAGGGTGCAATCAAGGCCGGTGCGGATGAAAAAATCACCGTTGGGCATTATCACCGGGGAAAAACCACCCGTTGCTTTTGCCGGAACAGGTAACTTTATGTCCCTGGCGTATTTTCCGTCGGCAGTGAACTTGATTATCTTATTATTATCCGTATCGCTTACATAAAGGGAGTCATCATAACCGAAATACATCTCTTTTAAACCACGCCTGCGTGAGCTGAATTCTCCGGGGCCCTGGCCGGCGCTGCCGAAAACGGAAATGAATTTATTGTTTTTATCGAATTTGAATATTTGCTGGAGCCTGAGATCGAATACATAAATATCGCCCTGTTTGTTGGCTGTAATTTGCCAGGGCCAGGCCATGAAGTGTTCATCATCTATATCGCCGGCAATCTTTCCTACCATCTCCAGTTCCACATATTGTTCGGGTTTCTCGATATGGGTGGGAGTAGGATTCTCAATGCATTGTATCTCTCCCTCAAATAACAGGGACGATTGCGAAAACAGGCAAAGGGAAAAGGAAATAACCGATAAAAAAACCGTCAAAACCAGGAACCGCATTGTTGCTTTCCGGGCCGTAGGTATCATTTTAAGATTCATCCTGCATCCTCCTTAGATTTTTTTGCCAGTTTCCTGGCTTCTTTCAGCATATTGGTAAAATCGCTGCCTTCCAGGTCGCCCATCTTTATCATCTTCACTTCATTTTCATGGTAAAGGATGGTCTGGGCATAAGTATTTTGGATCCTCATTTTTTTTTGGAAAAGATCGGGATTCTCAGGTACATAAAGTTTGAAATGCATTTTTTTGCTTTCCGAAAGGCGGGCTATTTCATCCGGTCCGCCCAGGAGAATACCGAACACTTCTCCCCGGCCCGTCATCATTTTTGCCATCCGGTTCCAGAAAAGAATATTACTCGAGCATGGGGCGCAGGGCCGCGGAAAGATGAAAATAAATTTCGGTTTACCGGTCTTTAAAGCCGTAACATTGATCCGGCCAAGGTCCAGATCGATAAGATCAAAATACTCGATGCTTTCGCCCTGGACCAGATGGGGTATTTGCGCATTCAGGGCCCTGTTCCTTTCCTGCAATTTAATCACGGTAACCCCGAAAACCACCACCACCAAAATAATTACCACAAGCATTATGATTTTTGTCTTCACGCGATATCTCCTTCACTCCGGGGCCGGGAATCAAAATCAACCCCAGGGAATAATTCCCTTGAGAAAATATTATAAGAAAGGGAAAAAGCATTGTCAAGCATTATGGGAAAAATTTTCCTGTCCTTAACAAATCGTGTTTCCGTCGAAAAGATGGGCCATTGTCTTGCATGTCCCTTTTTCCTACCTTTTTTCAAATAGGTTTCTGGCCGCCGGAGCCCCCTGCAAAAGCTTTTGTTCAACTAATGGGGGGGTAACAGAGAGCTTTAAGGATTTAATGAACTTGAAATCTTTTTTTCTTTATATTATGATGAAATTTAAGCGGAGGAATGACATGAAACGTCTGATAATATTATTGATATGGCTGGTATATCTGCCAATGGGATGTGGGCAGGGAGAAAAATTGCAGCAAATCCAGGCCCAAAACAAGACCGCTGAAGCCGCAAGCGAAAAAACACCGGACCGGCTAAACCCTGACCTAGTAAACCCGGGCCGGATAAATCCGGACGGTAAAACCATAGAGACACGGTTTATTGCGCCTGGAGGTTTCGAAAGAATCCAGGTCCCGGTCGATTCTTTTGCCGGGTATTTAAGAAGATTGCCGTTAAAACCCCAGGGGGCGGAAGTTAAATTGTACAATGGCGCCATTAAACCTAATGACGGCATATATGACGCGGTAGTGGATATGGATATCGATCCTGAGAATCTCCAGCAATGCGCGGATGCCGTCATGAGATTGAGGGGCGAATACCTTTGGGGGCAAAAGAGATATGATGACATACATTTTAATTTCACCAATGGGTTCCGGGTCGATTATTCAAAATGGATCCAGGGTTATCGCATGGTGGTGAGGGGCAACAAAACTTCCTGGGCACAATCCGCGTCCGCGTCGCCGTCTAACACATATAAAGATTTTCGGCAATATATGAAATTAATATTTCTATATGCAGGAACGCTTTCGCTGTCAAGGGAAATCTCAGCGGTAGGTTATAGAGATTTGAAAATAGGCGACATTTTTATACAGGGGGGTTCGCCGGGTCATGCGGTAATCGTAGTGGACCTGGCCGTCAATAGCAAATCCGGCGAAAAGGTCTACTTACTTGCCCAGAGTTATATGCCGGCCCAGGAAATCCAGGTCTTGAAAAATCCGCGGGATCAAGATTTTAGTCCCTGGTATGTATTGGATGAGAGTATCGAGTTCATCGAGACGCCGGAATGGACATTTAAAAACACGGACTTAAAACGCTTTCCAGGGGAATAAAATAAATGAAAAGCCTTTGATTAAAGGTTTTTTCCTATTATTACCCGAAACTTCACTGGGAACTGGATAAAAACCACCAACCCACGCAAAAAATAAAAGAATAGATTCTGGTTTTAATGACCTGATCGAAGGGGTTTCAATTGGCAACTAACAAAAGTTTTTGGGGGTGTCGGGACCTCGCCCTCCGTGAGGGCTTTTTTCAAAATGGTCCTGACCCGCCGGAGGCACCAATGAAGCCGTATGTAAACGGCTGATGGAATGGAAAAGGTAGAGGTTTGATGGTGCATTGACGAGAAAGATTGAAAGATTTTATTGAAAAATTCTGATTTTTATGTAATAAATTATTTCTTAAAGGGAAATTAAAATGAATGAGCTTAAATTAATTTCTAATTGTGAGCATCAGCTAAAGCCGATAGTAGCCGCGGCACTGGAAAATGAGTTGCGTTTGATTGAAGCAGGCATACGGCAAACAGAACAATGCCTGCTTAAGTTTGAAAAGCAATTTCAGCTTCAGACCTTGGATTTCATTGCCGGTTATGAAAATGATGAACTGGAAGAGACAATGGATTTTATCGAATGGATTGGTGAGTTCAGGCTATTAGAACGATTGCGTGAAAAAGCCGATACTTTGAGGAATATCCGGTTTGCGAATTGAAGAGTATTTTCAACAAATAAAAAAAATCATTGAATTATGTTCTGTTGTTCAATTGTCAGAGATTTCTTACACAAAACGTGGGAGTTATGAAGGCTTTATCAGGGGGGGAACTTATCTTTGTGGATGGGTCGATACTTCATTTACGTGAATTTGTTGATGTGGAAATAACATCGGATCGTTTAATGTATGCATATCAGTATCAGGATTCCTCAAATAAGTTGATATTTCGCTATGACAACACCGGCCATCATAAAAAATTAGGTCTTCCAACCTATCCACATCATAAACAGCATGGCAGTGAAGAGAATGTATTCCCCGCGTTAGCCCCTGATTTGCAGGTTATTCTCAGAGAAATTGAATTGTTGGTAAAATTACCGTAATTCGATTTTGACCCTCGAAGCGCCGACTCGTATGCCGGGGCAAACCCAGGAAACACATATATTAATCTGTTTGGGTGAGGAGTGAAGGTCAAAGAATTCGGGGACAGTTGAATTTTTCCCCCCTTTACCAACAGCGATTACCAAATCGTTACCGGAGCAGCACGTCAAACCGCAAAGCGGGACCTGGAATATCTCGTGAAAAAAGGCGTTATAGAACCCAGAAGAAGCGGAAGAGGCAGCTATTACAAGTTTTTAAATAAATGGCTCATTGAGAACCCGACATAAAGTGGCCGTAAACTGATCTATTCCATTATGTACACCCAGGTTAAAAGTATAGGCTTAAATGTATAGAATGATACAGTCCCGTCAGCTTCATTCATTCCGCCTGTGTCTAATAAATGTAGACGACCATTTTCATCTATGGCATACCCGGCTACCCCAAGAGGATTTATGGATACCTGGTAAGGTACCACAATTTTGATGGGCTTTAAAAATGATACTCCAGGTTCGGTTCTTAAAATAAAGACAACGCCGCTGTTCTTTCCGGCGCGAAGGTTCAATTGACCGTCATTATAGCCCAAAATGATTTTTACCTCTCTATTCAAAGCCCCTTCAGGGATTTCGACGGTTATGCCAGTAATGGGGATGTCCGAATCCTCAATTTTATAAGTCCCACCAGGGCGATTAACTATTATTGACTGCACAATAACATCTTTACCGAATTCAAATTGAGCGGGTTTTATTTTTTGTCCCATGATTCCTCCGATAAAAAGCAAAAACAAAAATAATACAGTAAAACTCTTCAGGATCATTTTGTCCTCACATTAGAAGATTTGTATTGGTCCCGTTCTTCTCTGGGGGGTATCGGAACTGTAATTTTCATTTGCCCTGTTGATGACGTGACCATAGTAGGCGCCACATTTCCCAGGGTTAGGGTTATAGATGCGACATTCCTCCAATCAGGGCCTGTCCCATTCGGACTATCGTTCAGCGAATTTGATACAGCTAAGTTGCCTCTATATTGATATGTGAGTTCTCTATTGGTCCCTTCATATATTGTAATAGTAACCGTATAATTACTGGGGCCATTGCCGTGATCGCTGTAGTAATGAACTCTAAACCTGTATGGAGAGCCATATCGAATGGTGTCAGTGCTGGATAATGTCCAATGTTCAGGCCCATATCCATAAATGATATCATAATCTAATTCGCCACCATCTGACGTTTGTTTGTGGTACCAACAGGAATAGTCCCCGGTTGGGTCGATGACATACGTATCCAGGTCAGTATCATTGGTATCCCAGGTTAAAGTCATGAGTATCATTGATGTGGGAATATTTAAATTGAGGATAAAATCCACTATAGACATATTGTTTGAAAGGGGAACCAAATTACTATACATATCTAAACCTTCAGTTTTAAATTTCAAATGATTAATACCGCTCTTCAGACTGATGGTTAAAGAAAAATAGCCATCATTACCAACATTGACTGCAAAAGAAGTGGAACCAACTATAACTGTGAGTTTAGAGACCAGAACTTGTCCGCTTTCAATAACACCAGAAATATCCACATTTCGTTCCGTTACTTCCTGGCCATTGGTGTGAGAGTTTATAGTAATAATGGCATTTCCACTGCCCTGAAAATTGGCTTCAGCATCATCAAATATATTCTGATAAGGTTCTGTCAAATTTAAAGAGCCATCACCATTAAATACGATTCCATCAAAGCCACTGTATGGATTAAACGCCTTCGTATCCAGGTTATATTCAATTTTTTTCGTTGCCCCGGGATAAGTGGGGTCATAAATTGAAATGCTCCCAGTCGCTTTATTGAAAGCATAAGCCAAAACGGAATGGGCTCCCTGGCTATTGTCTTTGTGATAAAGATATACTAATACGGGATTACCAGTATTGGTGATACTATTTCTTATCATACCATATTTTACTTCGTCTGAATAATTTTGTTGGCGTGCTACCTCAGGAATATAAGTATTCCATTGCTGAATAATTGATATATAAGCTCTTGTAGCAATGATATTTTGCCCCATTAGAGAATTACCTTCCGAGTCAGTTGTTACGACATCATAATACTTTGAATAAAAATCTCCCATACTCTCCTTTTTATTCATAAAATACCACAAGGAAAACGATGTCATGCCTAAACATTCTCCTATCGGAGTATAAATTGTTGCCCCATTTTTTATTTGAAATCCGTCCACATTTGGTTTGAAGCCAGTATCCACAACATTACCTGGTATCAAAGATGTAAATTCTTCCCATATCCATGTAAACATCGATGCATGGAAGACCTGGAAGGTGAAGGTTTTATCGGATGCGTTAATAGAAATTAGTTGGGCGGGATGCAATTTTCCGCCGGCATCCACGTAGTAAGGTACCGGCACGCCACTTTCATTGGAAAACGGAACGGTAATCGTAACCGGCTGCTGGAATTCGTTTACATCAGGCACGTTCAGAGACATGGTTTTCCCTGCAAAGGTCCCTGAATTGGGTGTAAGCGACCCATTGTTAGATCCCAGGGATGTATTTATATTACGGTTCAGTGCACCCGCGGGAAATTCCACTTTCACCCTGTAAAGAGGAGAATTGCTGTTGGTAACTTCAAGAGTACCGCCCGTGGCTCCAATTGTCTTAGAAGTAATAGTGGTATTCGTACCGGGGGTAAATTCCACGGGCTGAATTCCTTCATTATTGATTGAGAAAAACCGGCTGCCAATACCATCGGTGTTACCGGCATTATCCGTGACAATCCAATCTATGATATGAATACCATTGCTATACCGAGTGGAATCGAATTTAAGATATCCATGAGCACCGTTACTGTTGGTATAACCGGGAAACAGTGTTGCTATATCCGAACGGTAAAGATTGTAGGTGACATGTCCAATACTTTGACCATCGATACGTACATTTATAGTAGAGCCATCTTCCGCTATTTTATTGGGTTGAGGGGTCAGCGCCCACCCTGAAATCCGATAGTTGGCGCCCGATATGGTGTCGCCCGGTTTTGGTAAATCAATGGCGCCAAAGGGTTTTGTGGCATGGGTGTTATCACAGTAAAAGGTCTTTACTCCCAATGTAACGTCATTACCCACAGTATCCCTGGCAATAGCATGAATTTTGAATGTACCATTACCGCCGTTAGGTAAAAAATTGGTCAACAACATATATCCCCATCCGGCCCGTGTATGATTTGGATAATTGGGGAATAATGTTGCGATATCGGGTCTTGATCCCTCGGAAAATACTGCATCTCCAATATATACAAGATTTGAATTCTGCTTACGGTAGATTTTTACACTCTCTATTCCAACATCATCCAAAGCCCAACCTGTTATAGCAATGCTGCTCCGAACTGTGGAATTGTCTCCCGGTGTATCAAAACTTCCAAAAGGTGGAAGATCTGATTTCGGCTTATCCGGCCCAGGGGCACAAGTAAAAGTAATAGATGATGGAAATTTTACCCCACTGATCTGCTGTATCTGATTAGAGGTCTTAAGGTCTATTACAGAGATATTGCCAATATTATCCGCATTTGCCGCTTTCTTTGCCGCATATAGATACCGACCGCCGGGTTCAAGCGCAATCATATCAAAACAGTTTCCGTCTTCTTTCTTTTCATTGGCAAGGGAGAGATTGATTTTACTGCCTGAATTTGAAACGATCCCGGCTCCCCCAATATTTAACACATGGATCACATTTTCTGTTTCATTGTTAGAAAGATAATAGGCAGTTGAGCTGACATAAGAAAAAGCCACAGCCTTTCCATAATGACAGTCAAGGGGAACTGTTTCTTCAACAAGAATCGCGTTCCCGGGAGATTCTATCCGTAATACTGCAGGTGAACCATCGCTAGGATTAACGATTATGGCGGTAAGCCCATCAAGTGAAACCGCAATATCACCGGGTTTAAAATTGAGAGTAATGGAATTACGCCCTGTCAGTTTTCCTTCCTTATCAAGTTGTAATATATGAATTTCGTTATTGGGTGAATCAACAGCTAAAATAGTCTGACCATCTGCAGATATAGCCATTGCAGATATCGTTTTCGAGTGTTCAAACCGGTAAGTGGTTATAAGAAAACGAGTTTTTATATCCACAACGGCGATAAATGTTTCAGCACTTCCGTAACCAATAAGTGCATACTTTCCATCCGGGGTTATTACGATATCCTGCGCATTATAACCGATTGGAATCATATCCATAAGCGTAGGTGGCTGATCCGGGTTAAGGGGAATATCCACAAAAAAAATCGAGTAAGAGTTATGATTGCTTATAACCGCAGTTTTGCCATCGGGGGTGACCGCTAATTGAAGCAAAGAAAAACCCTCACCTAATTCCCCAGAGAGATACGGCCCTGAAATTTTGTTAATTTCAGGATCGAGAAGATAAAGGCTGCTGTCAACATAATCGATCACGAACCCTCTACTTGAACAAGAATTTATGTTCTTCCGACTCAAGGTTTGAGAATCTTCTCGGGTCATCTCTCCAAATCCAAAAACAAGCGCCAGGCTGATTAACACCGTACTCAAAATAAAAATAAATTTCTTCATGTTTCTATCCTTTAATTATTAAAGACCGCTTTATTTCTTTAAAGGTACAATACCGGCCATTTCACCGATCACATTAATCAATTCGGTATTTGAGGGCACCACGATCTTGGCGTTGTTTTTCAAGGAATTTTCAAGGGCTTCGAGCTTTCTAAGCATTTGGGCATTGCCTATGAAATATTTCTCCGCGGCTTCATTGACCAGTTTAATGGCGGCCGCCTCTCCTTCCGCTTGTAGTATGCGCGCCTGTCTTATTCCTTCCGCTTTTTTTATTTCGGACCGTTTAGTGCCGTCGGCAGACGTTTCAGCGGCTGTGGCAAAATCGATGGCGGCGATTTTTTCATTTTCCGCTTTGACCACTTTGTTCATGGTTTCCTGGACATCGCGCGGCGGGTCTATTTCTTTTAATTCGGTTCTTACTATTTCCAGCCCCCACTGCATGGTTTCTTCCCTGAGAATTTCGTGTAAGGCACCGTTAATTTTGTTCCGTTCGCTGTTGGCGGACCTTAACGTAAGCGTCCCGATAATATTCCTCAGCGTTGTCCTGGCCAGGTTGACAATCTGGTATTGATAATCGTTTACATTGTAAATGGATTTTTTTACACTATCCTCGTCGGCTTTGACTTTAAAATATACCTGGGCGTCGACTTTGGCATTAAGATTATCGTTTGTGATTATTTCCTGGGGTTCGGCGTCGATCATTCGCTCTGTGATATTCACCTGGTACATTCGATCGATAACCGGGATAATCCAATGAAATCCAGGCCCGGCAAACCGGTTATATTTTCCCAACCTTTCAATCAGTCCCCGGTCCATCGGTCTTACAATCCTGATCCCGATGAGGAAAAAAAATATCAGTATTGCCCCGATTAGAAACATTAATTCAATATTAGTCATATTGCTATCCTCCTTGCGCGAGTCATGACATCATCGATTGAGGAGATGTCACCCGCTCATTTGTATTTCATCTTTCTTTTATACCATAAAATGAAAAGAAAAGGAAGCCGCTGCGATTAAAATAGCCAGGTTCCTAATTTGAAAAAAAAAAATGGATATGGTAGAATTTTAGAGGAGCAGAACCTCCGTTACAAAATGGTAATTATGATGACGAAAACAGCCGCTAAAAAAAAGATTTTTAAGATTCTTATGATCCCGGTGATTGTTCTATTTGCTTTGTTCTTCTTTTTCCTCCCCTCGCTGGTGGAATCCTATTTAAGCGATACTTTAAAAAAAATGGGCCTTGAAGACCCCCAATTGTCCGTCCGGCATGTGGGGATCAACCAGTTGGATATTCAACATTTAAGCCTGGGGACGCCCGGGAAACCGGGTCTAATGATTCCCAACCTGGCCGTTGATTTCTCCTGGCTCGATTTACTCAAAGGCAAAATACGTAAAATCGAAATAACAGGGATGAAGTTGAATGTGGTCGTGGGCAAGGAAGGTATCACGGTTAAAGGCCTGGAGCCGCTTTTTAAGACTAAAAGTGAAGGGAAGCCGACCCTGCCGTTTAGACGGGTCGAAATCGATTCCTCTGTTGCCCGGTTGGACTGGGAAGGGCGTACAATGTCCATCCCCTTTACGCTGTCGGCAGAAACCGCCGCGTCGGGGGAGATAGTTGCCTTCTCAATGGATTTGACTCCCTATGGCGAAGCCATTACCGTTAGAGGGACACTGAACAAGGATACCGGGACCGGTGCGATTTCCATCACTGCCGATAATACCCACCTGGAAAAGTATTTCAATGATTTCAATATTAGCTTCTTCCAATGGCTGAAATCCCTCGTGCAATTGAGCGCGGAAATAGATGTCACTGACTGGGGAATCCGGGGCAGTCATGTTTCATTGGTAATCCCGGCTTTCTCCGCCGGTTTTGCCGGGGGAAATTTAAACGGTTCTGTTAATCTCGATTTTAGCCTGGACCAAAATTGGCAGCCTGGAGATGTCAGGATGAAGCTGCGGTTTGAAGGCATCGATGATCGGGATTTAAAAATTGAAATTCCCTTCGACCTGGATATCGACGGCAGCCGGTTAGGCGCCCTGCAATTTAAGCTGGCCGATCTAAGATTACAGCAGCCCCCGGGTATCCGTTTCAACGATTTCACCGGGACCGCTTCGTTAGATAACAATCAACTGCAGGTCCAGGGCTCTTACGAATGCGGCATCGATCCCGACTTTGTCTCCTGGTTATCCCCGGCCCTGGAGATGAAGGGGAAATTGGAGATCAAGGGAAATGTCCGGGTCCTGGCGAACGATAAGGGGACCGAGTGGAACTTAGACGGCAAGGGTAGGGGTAAGGTTTTGCTTACTTCGAAAATAGTCCGGGCCGGGATGGACAACCTGGGCCTGTCATTTGCGTCTACGGGAAATGGAGCTAATATTAAAAACCACCTGGAAGTTGAATTAAAGGGTGTGGAAATTAAATATGAGGACATGGTTTTTTCCGCCGGGAGCATTCTTTCCCGGAACAGCGTCGAGGCGACGGACGAGAAAAATTGGACCGCCCGGGGAAGACTGAAAATGGCGGCGGCCCGGGTGAAACAAACGGGCGGCATTGCCGCTGAAGGGATTGGCGTCGATGCGCCCTGGCAGTACCCGTTTAGCGGACCGGATCCTGGTAATTGGGAAATTGCTTCCCTTAAGCTGGGGGACCTCGATATGGGGAAAATAACCGGGGAAATAAAACAAAATAAAACAGGCGTCGAATTTTCCGGGGCCGTCCACACCCCGGTAGAGTCTTTAAAGATAAAGGTGAACGGGGCCTGTCACTACCTGGAACCGCAAACCGGGATCGACGGCTTGCTGCAGTTGCAGTTTGAGATACCGGAAACGCAAATAGCAAGGGATTCCCAATTGAGTGGATTGCATCCCGCTTTAGCCGGTTACCGCTGGGGGGGGAATGTATCCGGATCCGGGGCCGTCACATTTATAAAGGGGAATTTGAGCAGCCGCGCCCGGTTGAAGCTCCGCGACCTGGAAATGGAAAGCGATACCGGGGGCATTAAATGCCGGGGCATGAATACCGAGATAATCTTCAAGGATTTACTAAATTTTCAAACCGAAATCTCACAGCGCATCGATTTTAAGGGTGTGGATCTTTCCGGTATGCAATTAAATGAAGGCCACCTGGTATTTGAAGTTATCAGCGCCGATTCCATATATATAGAAGGGGGTGAATTTGTTTTCAGCGGCGGGAGAATTTTGTTACAACCGTTACGATTCAATTTAAAGGGAGAGGATTTGAAAATCACCCTGTATGGCGACCGCATCGATTTTGCCGAAGTGGTGAATGCGCTGCAGGGTAATAAAATCGCTTTCGGTGATGCAGAATTAAACGGTATGTTAACCGTCGGTATTTCCGACGGCATCCCGGTGTTTCGCGACGGCTACCTGTATTCCACACCGGGTGTGGGCGGAAATATCAAGTTCACACGAAGTGAAGCCATTTCCGGCGGGGTGCTGCTGGTAGAGGAAGCAGTAAAAGATTTTAATTATGACTGGATCAAGTTGAAAATCAACACAAACATATTAAATGACAAATTAAATATTACGGCTTATATCAATGGCGTTCCTGCCCACAAATTACCGTTAACCTATGATATGAAAACCAAAGATATTGTCCGCGACAAAGCGGGCGACAATAACCTGGAATTGAAAGGGCTGCTCCTGGAACTCCGCTTCAACGACCTGGATTTGAAGCGCCTCATGAAAGGCGGATTGAAAATTTATTCCCAGGAACAAAAGCTGCCCTGATAAAACGTAAAAATGACATAAAATTGTAAAGGAGATACAAGATGAAGAATAAAATGTTTTGTTCTTTTCTTTGCCTGGTATTCATCTTATCCGGTTGCATCAAGATGAAACATGATATAACCATCCAACCGATTCATGTGATCGTCGAAATAACCGTGAAAGTGGATAAGGCATTGAATGATTTTTTTGGCGATATCGACAAAGCCAGCGCCGACAAAAAAGTTGAAAAGCCGGCGACCGAGGAGGGAAAGAAATGAGAGTAAAATGGAGCGTATTGATTTTTATTGGGATGTTCCTAGCGGCTGTTTTTTTAACGGCTGAGGACCCTGCATTGAAAGCGCGGTTTTTACAGCGGAAACCGGCCATCGATGCATTAAAAAACCAGGAGAAAGTGGGCGAGAACAACGTGGGAAAACTGGTGGCCCGTGGGCAGTTGAACGCCAACGAAAATGAAATGGTGAATGCTGAGAATGCGGATCGAGAAACCGTCTACCAGGAGATTGCCCGGGGTCTCAACATCACGTCGCAGGAAGTGGGCAAACGGCGGGCGCTGCAAATTGCCAACCTGGCCGGTCCGGGGCATTGGCTGCAGCACCCGGATGGTCATTGGTACCGGAAATAGCAAACTAAAAGTCCGCCGGCCTTTAGCCCGGGATCTCGATGACTGCTTCTATGCCATAATGGTCGGAGAGATCGCACTTACCCGGGAGTTCGCCCGGATTGCCCGATAGTTTCGGTTTAAATATGCCGCAGGAGTGACAGACGACTTTTCCCAGTTTTACGTTTTCGTGTTGTTGGTGCTTAGATGCATAGGGTATATGGTCATAGGAAAATATATAATCCAGCCGCTGCATATCGTTATCGTCTTCATAGACATTTTTTATAAAGAGATTCTTTTGCGAATTCCAGGTAAAATCTTTCTTTTTGGGATTTTTCTCACGGCAGAGGTCCCTGGGATAATCCAGCAGGTCCAGCATTTTTTTATATTCTTCGCCGTTATCCCCGGTGACATTAAAATCTCCCAGGAGAATGGTATAGATTTTCGCGGGGTTTTTCCTGTTTTTCCCAGGGGTTGATGATTGTGTGATAAACCTGCGCAGTTGGGCCAGTTGTTTTTCTCTTGTTTTGAATTCAGAATTCCTGGATTGTAGGTGTGTCAGGAAGACGCGTAGGGTTGCGGCGGCAGCGGCGTCAGCAGCGGGACCGAATTCGAAGCGGGCGGCCAATATTCCTTTATCGGCAATTTTATCCGGTGTAAAAAAGCTCTTGTGGTGGAATTCCCGGAAAGTATGGCGCAAAATAGGGAATTTAGAAGCAAAGAACAGGCCGCTGTCCTGGTTTAAGGGATTGGGGCCGCCGGATTTATCGACAATATAAGGATAATTCGCTTGAAGGCGGCGAGTTAGATACTCACGAATTTCTTCAGCGAAAATTTCCTGGAGGCAGATAATATCGTAGACGGGCTTTTTAATTATTTTCTTGACAAATTCTTCCGCCCGTTTTTCTTTTGCTTTTCCAAATGGGTCAGGAAGCATGGCGAGGTTGTAGGTTAAGAATCGTATTTTCATGCAGTCACATTTTTTATTATATTAATAAAAGGATATTCCATTATTAATGAGCCCTTCTCTGCCAGCAGTATCAGTGCCGGAAAAAGTTCCAACTGAAAAGTTCCGGCACAGTCCTACAATAGGGACCCCACGCCGTGGGGGGGCCGGAAAAAGTTCAAACTAAAAACTTCCGGCACAGTCCTACAAATGGGGTTCCGAGCCTGACGGTGTTTAATGCGTAAATCTTCCGGTTCAGTCCTACTAATAGGGTGCACGCGCCGCGTGCTTACCAACTGCCGGAGGAACCGCCGCCGCCGAAACTGCCGCCGCCGCCGGAGAATCCTCCTCCCCCTCCTCCGCCGAACCCGCCGCCGCCAAAGCCTCCGCCGCCGAATCCGCCGCCGTAAAAAATTCCTCCGCCGCGGCCATACCTTCCCCCCCGGGTTCCGCTTTTCACGATATTCAATATCACGATGATGACAAATATGATAAACGTAAAAGGAATATGGACGCCTTTGCCGCGCTTACTTTCCTTCTGATACCTGGCCAATTGTTCGGGTGTGATTTCAAAATCCCTGGAAATCAAACCGGTCACTGCCGTCAACCCCTGGCTTAGCCCGCCGTAATAATCGCCTTTTTTAAAATAAGGGAGGATTATTTCCCGGGTAATATAACCGGTCTTCATGTCGGTAAGAATAGGCTCCAGGCCGTAGCCCACCTCGATGCGGATCTTCTTTTCAGCCAATGCCAACAATACCAGTACGCCATTATTGAATTCCTTTTGGCCGATTTTCCAGTTTTCTACTACCTTTATGGAATAGACTTCCAGCGCCTCCCCCTCCAGGGAATTCACCGTCAACAATACGACCTGGGAAGAGGTTTTATTCTCGGCATCTTGCAAAAGGGTTTCCAATTGTTCTTTCTGGGTACTGTTCAAAACGCCGGCGTAATCGTTGACCCGTCCCTTTAGCGCCGGTACATTCATGCTCCACAGGATTTGAGCGGCCAGCAATACGACCCACACGAAACCTACCCGGGCAATAGCCCTCTTTACGAGGGCATTTTTATTTTTTTTCATGGTTATTTCTCCAGGACGGCGATATCATCTTTCAATTCATTGACATCATCGGGTTGGATAGGGAAATGTTCCGCCAGCAATCGGCCGCACTCGGCGATGGATTCGCTGAGGTGTTGAACCAACCGGCCGGACTTGACGCCGGCGACGATATGGTTCACGATGGAATCCCATTTTTCTTGCGGGATTTTTTGACTGATGCCTTTATCGGCCAGCAGTTCGACCCGGCGCTCCAGTTGAGAGATGAAGATCAATATCCCGGTCCTGTCCCTGGTGTCGTATACCCTGGCTTCCATGAAATGCCGCACGGCCCGCTCATTGACCTTGCGCCGCATCACGGACCCCGGGACGATCAAGCGGTCGATAAAGGCGAAATTAGCCAGCCAGTAGAATATAAAAATCACCAGGAATATGGAAAGCCCGTAAAAGATCAATAAATGATCGGGGTTATACTCCCAGGAGAGGTTTTTGATGATTTTCTCAATTCTACCTGTGAAAAACATCATGATGATAAAATAGATAAAACCGCCGGCAACGGCAAACATCAATTCGTATACGGCGTAGCTGTCGCTTTCTTTGGTGAAAGCGGCGGCGATTTCGCCGGCGGTTTTACTTTCGGCGTCTTTGACGGCGCTGTTAATTTTTTCCAGGTCCTGGCCGGATAACTTTATTTTCGGCATAGTTGTGGTCCTTAAAACTTAACTTTGGGGGCGGTTTCAGCGCCTTCCTGGGCTTTGAAATAGGGTTTTTCATTAAACCCGAACATCCGGGCCAGTATAACCTTTGGGAATTGCTTGATATAGGTATTAAAGGTACGGGCCGCTTCGTTAAAGCGCATCCGTTCGACGGTAATCCTATTTTCGGTTCCTTCCAATTGGTCCTGCAGGCTGAGGAAATTCTGGTTGGCTTTGAGATCGGGGTATTTTTCCACCACCACCATCAACCGCGACAGGGCGCTGGATAAGGAAGCCTGGGCCTGTTGATATTGCTGGAACATTTCGGGATTTTTAAGGACATCGGCGCCGATATTGATCATGCCGCCGGCCTTTGACCTGGCTTCTGTAACGGCCTGGAATGTTTCCCTTTCATGGGCGGCGTAACCTTTGACGGTTTCCACCAGGTTGGGGATCAAATCCATACGTCTTTGATAGACATTTTCCACCTGCCCCCATTTTTCCTTGACGTCTTCATCCATCTTTACCATACTATTATAAGCGCGAATGCCGTAAAGCACAAAAATGATAGCGATCAGGACAACGACGCCGATCACGACGCCGCAGCCCACTGCGAATTTTTTATTCATTATCTATACCTCCATTTTTTCATTTCAATCGAACAGGACTATATTATATACAAAAATAGACCGGTTGTAAAGAGAGAAGCCGCCGGTAACCCCCAGTTTTTCCCCCACTGCGTGGGATTCCTACCACCTCTTCCCCCCTTTTTATAAGGATTGTGAAATCGTTGGCTAGTTGTTTTATTTTTTGTTTAAATGGCCAGTCGCTTTTTTATAGGATAAATTCTTATCGAGCCATCCTTTAATGGGAGGACAAAAAAGGCTCCAATACGGCTTGACGGAATCTCTCCAGGCGTATTTACCGTAACGTTTTAAAAATGCCTCCCTGGCATCCTTGATTGTTTTATATATTTTATCGGTCAACAACTTTCTCTCCCGGATAACCACCAGCCGGTACCCCTCTTTTACACCCGGAATAAAAACTATTTCCAGGAAATAGCAAAGAGAGTTGACCAAAAGTGATATTTCAATGAGTTTCCTGTCTTTCCGCCCCTTGACCTGGTTATCTTCTATCCTTAACTCCGGGTTTTGTTTCAATTCTTGTTTTTTCATTGCCAACCTCCACATATGGGCAGCCCCCACTGCGTGGGCACGCGGCGCGTGCACCCCTTTTGTAGAACCGTACCGGGAGGTTTCACTTTTAGACATTTCCCGGTGCCAGGGCACCCCCTTCGGCTAAAATTAGCTCTTGATTACCACTCTTTTCTTTCTCTCTTTTGTACATATCCATATATTTCTGCCATTCCTCTTGTATTTCCTTTTCCCTTTCCTTTGCCTTTTCTACCCTGGCGAGTTCCCGGGGCACTATTATTCTTAGCCTAAAATAGACAATGAGTAAGAATACAGCGATGTAACAGAGTAAGACGCCCATGCCCTGGTAGATTGTCCCGGGGATATAACACCGGGAAAAATACAACGGTTCTGCATCTGTGAAATAGGTCTTCCCTTTCTGCTCATCGGGAAAATAGACGTTGTCGATAATGGTTTTTAAATACCGGCGGTTTTTATCCCGCAGGTGTATATTGAAATTTATACTGTTATTACCCCCGTTACCGGTGATCTCATACAACATTAATTGGAAAAATTGATAGGGGTTATATTTCCTCAAACGATGGACTTCGGTGTAATAATCCATTTGGGCTTTTATTTGAAGTGTTTCGATTTCCTCAATATTTTTATAGCCATTATCCAGGTAGTCGGAAACCATATCTTGAACCTGTTTTGCTTTGACAGATCCTCGATTTAATTGATCAAGCAAGTCTTGTAGTTTACGGAAAAATTCATTGAAAATACGCATTTGCTCAAGTTGGCCATGTATTATCACAGATTGCATCCTGGTTTTTGTATCCAGGGAAGTCGATTGAACATGTAGTATCAGACTTATTGCCGGTAACATTATGAATAAAACAATCCAAAAACTTCGCCAGGTGGGCGGTTGCGTTAGGTAGGGCCATAAGGTTGCGCCCAACGCGCCGATAGATAAGGCCAGGGTATGGAACAGTACGTATAAAAGGTAGATATGAAGGATTTCGGCGTCGACCGGGATGGTCAGGCCCTTGTAATGGCAGAGGATGAGACTCCCGGCAATGAATATGCCGTCCAGGATGATGACGGTAAGCAGCGAGGCTAAAGCCCTCGAAAAAAAGTTCAGTCCTGGCTTCACGCCGTCGTAAACTGCAACAATGGCTTTGGTATTGAATATTATAAAGCCGATGAATCCAAACAAGAAGCTGCCTATATATAATAGTATTCCAGAGAAGGTATAAATATCGAATAGTCTAGTGAATATATGGATTTGGGTTGTACGGATATTGATGACGCCTCCGACTGTGATATGGGCCCATTTAATGGTATCAAAAGAAGGGTTTAAGTCGAAAACGGAAAGAGGCGGGGGGACCATGTATGTGAAATTCCCAAACATGCTGTAATTATCGTTCTCAGTGGTTTTAACAGCGATAAGGACAGCCCGTTTTGCTATACATTGGGAATCGTTTGCAGCGCTCTCCTGTATTAGTTTGAATGCGTCTAAGTCCAGGTAATCGTAATATTCATCAATGGTTTGGTTTAAAAACAAAAGCGATAGGACCGCCGTCGCCAGGATAAGGCCGGGTATGAACCAGCGTACATCCGGTTGAGTCAGCGGCCCGAAAATATTTTTTAAACGTTGTCTCATTGTTTATTCTCCTTTGATTTATTTATATTTAATGTGTCTTTATTTTCATTCTCCAATGGCCCTGGGTGTAATGTGTAACGGGCAGCCGGGATATTTCCCGACTGCCCGTGTGATCTTGCCAATTTTTAAACAACCACTGTTACTCCATATCTGCCGGCATTTCAACTGTTGCTTTTGTTTTTGCGGTTTTACGCGACGTTTCTGTGGTCACTCTTGATCTTTTGTAGCCCTCGGAAAATACCCGGATACCGCATTTTTCCATGAATTGTTTATTTTCTTTAAAAGCAACTTCCGCGACCGTCAGTAATTCATGTATCACCGACTTCAATTTGTTCAGGGCGGCATTACGCTTACTGGTGGACTCCTCAGCTTTTCCTTTTAAAATGAAATATCGGGATTTGGCATTTTCAGCCGCTGTTATTTTATCGAGTTCGGCTTGAAGTATTTCAGTGGTAAAATTGTATTTGTCGATTCGCGCCATTGCTTTGGGGGTCGTGATAACATAGGTATAGAACTCTTTGGCTCGTTTCAGCCATCCGAGTAATGATCTGTCACCTATGGCTTCCGATGCCAGTGTAACCAGTTTGTTATCCACATTGTTTTTAAACTCCAGCAGGATGATGCTGGTATAGTCCATAAATACGCCGCGGGCTTGTTTACAAAGCGTTTTAAACTCTACTCCCGCAATGTTCATGTCGGCATGGTATTTAATCTGGGCGCTTTCCATCTCCTGGGCAAGGGAATGGATATTCAAATAGCCATCGAAAGTGGCGGCGCTGAATTTGAATTGGGAAAGCAAATTTAGTGACTCGACATCATCCTTAAGTCCGTTCAAAACGATTAACGATTTCTCTAAAAAGAATGAGATACCGTATCCAAATAAATCCATTGTTCGTCTCCTTATTAAATTGATTTATTTTAGGTTTCAATTTGTTTGCGTTTTTACTGGTAAATCTTAAATATGGTTTATGGCCAATCCCATAAGACCGTTTATGAGCGCCGTTTGCACGTGCGAGGGCACCATTTGCAAGTGCGAGGGCACCATTTGCAAGTGCGAGGGCACCGTTTGCACGTGCGAGGGCACCGTTTGCAAGTGCGAGGGCACCATTTGCACGTGCAAGGGCACCGTTTGCAAGTGCGAGGGCACCGTTTGCACGTGCAAGGGTACCGTTTGCACGTGCAAGGGGACCATTTGCAAGTGCAAGGGCACCATTTGCAAATTCAAGTGGCTTGTCGGAAGCCGCGGTGATTGTAAGTATCCTTGCGGTAACCGAGTGTGACAATATTCAAAGGCGGTGATATTATAGCCTCTTCATAAATTTTAAACGAGGAGGTTTCAAATGCAAGAAGCATCAGTGCAGGAATTGCCGGAAGTTCTGGAATTAAAGGAAGAGCAGGGAGTACTGACACTGGAGTTCGTGGGGCAACGCTTCAAAGAATGGCGATCGAGAAGAAAGTATGGGGATCGAATACCGCTGGATCTATGGAAACAGGCAGTCGATTTA